>ERZ1026854.141-NODE-141-length-54227-cov-8.652810_pt1 | contig 54227 bp, 50 predicted proteins | sample MGYA00380157_ERZ1026854 | MGnify/ENA primary metagenome ERZ1026854 (study PRJEB33269, sample SAMEA4719793) | human gut metagenome | biome: human-associated habitat; feature: organic feature; material: feces | place: Cameroon | collected 2013-10 ... | reverse complement strand
TATTAAAATAAAGTAAACAGTTATTATAAGGAAGTGAACCCGTAAGTTATGATAAATCCTGATGAATGCCCATACTTTCTCAACGATTTTTTCACATATCAGCGTGTCGTTTTGCTGAAAGCAGAAAAAACTATTGATACATATTTTATAGATTTGAGAATTTTTCTACGTTATTTAAAAGTAAAAAATGGTGTTGTTCCCCCTAACACTCCGTTTAATATGATAGATATTTCTGATGTTCCGATAGATTACATCAAATCATTAACAAAACTGGACATTCTCCAATATCTTAATTATGTTGCCGCAGATAGAAAAAACACAGCTAAAACAAGACATAGAAAACTTGCATCTCTGCGTCTTTTTTTCCGATGTTTGCATCGTGACCTCGAACTTATTGACGATGAACCAACAAAAGATGTTGATTATCCTAAAATGCATGAACATCTTCCAAAGTTTTTAACGCTCGATGAAAGTATAAAATTACTTGAAAATATGAACACCGATGACCCTTTTTACCTGCGCGATTATTGTATTGTGACGCTTTTCATCAACTGTGGAATGAGATTAAGTGAGCTTGTTGGATTAAATATGCAAGATGTTAATCTTGATGAGCGTTCTATGCGTCTGCTTGGAAAAGGCAACAAAGAACGAATCATTCACGTTAATGATGCTTGCGCAGATGCTATAGTAACTTATCTTCCAACAAGAAAACCATCAGATAAAGAACCAAATGCACTTTTTTTGAGCAAGCAGGGTTCAAGGATAACCAACAGAAGAGTTGAACAGATAGTTGACAAAGCGCTGCATGACAGCAATCTTGATAACCGAGGCTTATCAGCCCATAAACTTCGCCACACTGCTGCAACGCTTATGTATCAACATGGTAATGTTGATACACTTACTCTAAGAAATATACTCGGACACAAAAGTATTTCAACTACCGAAATTTACACACATTTATCAAATGAAAATGTTAAAGAAGCAATGGACGCTTCTCCACTTGCAAATATCAAGAACAAAAACAAACCGCCCAAGGAATGATTTTTCCTCGGGCGGTTTTCATTAGCTGTCGCTGTCGTCTTTTTTTATCCGAAAGATTATACGAAAAATGTTTGCGAGCATTTTAGGGCTTTTGATAACTACGACTTTCATAATATCTCCTCCAAACTTTAGTTTGGTATATACTATGCCGCAGTCGCAAAAGCGGTTACAAATTTTACTTTTTTGAATAGATTATAAGGACTTTTCCCTTTGAAATTTCGATTTCCGCATATTCATCGGCAAATTCATTGCTCACTCCAAGCGGAAAACTCCGCACGATGACCGAATCCTGCAATTCGTATTTCGTTCCACTTATAGAAACCACTGATTCATCTGTAAGCGACAAAACGGAAAAATAACAGTTTTTATCGGCTTTATATCTGCTCTTTCCAACACTTTGGATATAAACAGCATTATTTTCATCTAAAATCGCACCATAAGCACCGTTTTCATAGATATATTCAAGCGTTTGCAGCGCGGCTATCGTGTGGTCGAATCTACCGCCCATTGCCCCAAGGATAAAAATTCTGTCAGAACCAAGTGAAAGCGCCTTTTTTACAGCAATCATAAGGTCGGTATCGTCTTTTTCGGGCTTGAAGCGTACGATCCCGCAATTGTATTCAGTCGGAATTTCGCAGCTGTCAAAATCGCCCATAATAATATCGGGTTCAACGCCGAAGCCTTTCAGATGAGAGATACCGCTGTCAGCCGCGATTATGAAAGCATCATTTGGTATCTTTATAAATCCGTAATTTTCAATTTTTGCTCCGCCGAAAATATAGCATTCGCTCATTTTCCGATTTCCCATTCCTTTATCTGCTTTGCTTCTTCATACATAGCAACATAGCTTTCGTGGCGTGATAACGGTATATCACCGTTCTTTACAGCATCAATGACAGCACAGCCTTTTTCCTTTGTGTGCGAGCAATCTGGAAAGCGGCACTTTCCAAAATACTCTCCAAACTCATTGAAACAGCCTGCAAGCTCGTCTTTCAAGATAATATCGTATTTGTTAGTTTCAAATGTAGAAAACCCCGGTGTATCGGCAACCAACGCGCCATTTTTCATCTCAAACATTTCAACGTGACGAGTTGTATGTCTGCCTCTGCCGAGCTTTTGGCTTATTTCGCCCGTTGCGCGGACAGTATCAGTGTCAAGATGATTGAGAAGCGTAGATTTTCCAACGCCCGTATTTCCAGTAAAGGCACAAAGCTTTCCAGCTATCTTATCATAAAGTGCCGTGAAGCTGCTTTCGTCGGAATAATCTATTACGAAAACCTCTGCACCTGAGTTCTTATATATTTCCGTTATTGAATCGTCAGCCTTTATATCCGATTTTGTAACGGCAATGAGCGGCTTTATCCCCTTAAAAACACATATCGCAATAAATTTATCAAGGAGTAGAAAATTCGGCGAAGGCTCACAGGTCGAAACAACGAATATCATATAATCGAGATTAGCGAGCGGAGGGCGGATGAGTTCGTTTTTTCTCGGCATTATCTCCGAGATAACTCCGTCCGACACAACTACTTCGTCACCGACACACGGCGAGATATTCTGCTTTCTGAATATCCCCCTCGCCTTACATTCTATAACGCCCAAGGGGGACTTTACAGAATAAAGTCCCCCGATAGATTTTATTATCAATCCTTTTGTTGGTTCCATAATATTAATATCCGTTCAGAAGATTGTTCCAGAAATCTTCATCGTTAAGATCAACGTAATCATTATTGCCATCCGAAACATCATCATTGTAATCGGGCTCTGTTTCAGTCTGCGTTTCCGCAAACAGATCTCGGAGAAGCTCCTTTTCAAAGTTTGTTTCGGTTACAGTATTTTCATCAAAATCGATCTCGTATTCGCCGATCGTTGCATTTTCATTTGTTCCGTTGTTTATCGCTTCAAGGATAATGGTTTCAAGACCACTGCCCTTTACCGTGATAGAAACAGTCTTCGCATAAGCGATATTGTCAATCTGTTCCGTTCCGATTATCTTTCCGTTGTAATAGCAGTTGAATGTTACCGAACCGCTGTCGATATTGCTCGGTATCTTAAATGTGATAACCGCTTCTTCTTCGGGAACAACACCTGTACTTACCGTAAGAATAATAGTTGACTTTATCGGAACAATGTTCGCTGACCCATCTTCGCCAACGGCAGGTATTGACTGCTCGATAACTCTGTTTTCAGGCTCTGCCGAATCGGCTGTCATGACCTGAACAGTGAATTTATCCTTGAGAAGTTCCTTTGCCTTGTCAAGATCCTGACCCACAACATTGGGAACGATAACGTCCTGCTCCTCCGGTCCGCGGCTTACATAGAGGTAAACAGTCGAGCCGTATTCAGCCTGCTCATTTCGTGCAGGGTCGGTCATAATTACATAGTCCTTATCGACTTCATCATCGCATACGCTCATAATTATAACGTTGAAGCCCTCATTATTTGCAAGCATATTCTGTGCCGTTGCGGAGTCAAGACCGTAAACATTTGGTATCGAAACCATTCTCGGCCCCTTGCTGACAACAACCTTTACCTCGACCTGACCGACAAGATAATCACGTCCCTCGGCAGGTGTCTGCGAGATGATAGCGCCCTCAGGATATTTGGAAGAGTATTCCTGCGATTCGATCGTTATATCCTTAAAGCTGCTTGCCCAGTATGTCTTGACCTCCTGGAAGCTGTAGCCGACGATGTTAGGCATCTTTCCGACTTCCGCATCTTTGCCATTGTTGATAGTTTTGATGATAGCAAGCGCTGTAAATGCAACAACGATTATAAGAATACCTGCGGCGATTGCTGTGAGAATAACAACGAGATAAGAGGATTTTGAAACCTTTTCATCGTCCTCGTAATCATCGTAATCATCATAATCTTCGTCGTAATCGTCCTTTGTGGACTTGGTCTTTACCTTTGTTTTTGTCTTTGCGGCAGCATGTTCCCCTGCCTTATCGTGAGCGGGCTTTGAAGCCTTTTCGTTTCCTGCAGCTTCATAAGCGGCAGCGGCTCTTGAAACAGCATTTGCATTATAATACTGTGTCTTTTCGGAAAGATATTTATATTCAAAAACAATGCTCGGATTTTTCTTGAATTCTTCGATATCCTTTATCATTTCGGAAGCGGACTGATAGCGCTTTGACGGTTCTTTCTGCATTGCACGGACAACGATCTCTTCAAGTCCCTCGGGAATAGAATCGTTGATCTCACGCGGCATCCTGGGTTCGTTCTGCATGTGCATAAGCGCAACGGTCACAGGATTATCCGCATCAAAAGGCTTTACACCCGTGAGCATCTCATACATCATTACACCAACAGAATAGATATCGCTCTTTTCATCGGTGATATCTCCTCTTGCCTGCTCGGGGCTTATATAATGAACAGAGCCGATAGCCTTGTCGGAGATCGTCTTTCCCTCTTCACGGGCAAAGCGCGCAATGCCGAAATCCATGACCTTTATCTGACCGTCAGGGAAAAGCATAATATTCTGCGGCTTGATGTCACGGTGTACAATTCCTCTGTCGTGAGCATGCTGGAGCGCTTTAAGTATCTGAATTATGAAATGAACGGTGTCCTTCCATTTGAGCACACCCTGCTGCTCCATAAATTCTTTGAGTGTAATGCCATCGATATACTCCATAACGATAAACTGAAGCTTATCGGAGAAGCCAACATCGAATACCTTCACGATATTAGGGTGTGACAAAACAGCAATTGCCTTGGATTCGTTGCGAAAACGCCGCACGAAATCCTCATTGTCCGCAAATTCGTTTTTGAGGATCTTTACCGCAACAACTCTGTTTTCGAGAAGATCATTGGCCTTGTAAACATCAGCCATGCCGCCTACGCCGATAAGTTCGGTGATCTCATAGCGGCCGTCGATCTTCTTGCCTATGTTTTTATCCATTAACTTCACTCCTGTAAAAAAATCGTCCTTAATTCAATGAAAAGTCGGTTTCCGATAAACTTTGTGCAGAAACCATTATTTATTTTATGACGGCAACCGATATATTATCATTGCCGCCGTTTTCAAGCGCAATTTTTATAAGTTCTGACGGAATGTCCTCGGGTGAAGCCGAAGAGGTTATCCTGAACATATCATCCTCACTGCAGTTGTTAGTAAGTCCGTCCGAACATAGCAGCACCGCAGTATTTTCGTCTGCATCAAGAACAAAATAATCGGGTGAGATCATATCCTTAACGCCGACAGCCTTGGTTATGTAGTTTTTCTGTGGGTGGGTTTTCATATCTTCATAAGAGATCTCGCCGTTTTCATACATACGCATAACAACAGTGTGATCCTTGGTGATAAGGTCTATCTTCTCACCAATGCGGTAAGCGCGTGAATCTCCGACATTGACGATATGAACTTTGCTGCCGACTTTAAGCGCAATAACGCAGGTAGTTCCCATACCCGACATATTTTCGTCCGACCACGCAACATCATAAACAACAGCATTGGCGGTCGTCACTGCGGAAATAAGAAGATTTTTTATCGAATTATCGTCATAATCGCGGCGAAAAACCTTTGTGATGCGGTCGTAAATGACTTGAATAGCGCGTTCGCTCGCTTCACTTCCTGCATTTTCTCCGCCCATACCGTCACAGATAACAGCAAACACTGCATCATCTGCAAGAACTCCTGTACGAACTCTGTCCTGGTTTTCTTTTCGAGTCAAACCAATATTTGTATCGGAAAAAGCATACATCGCAGTATTCACCGTCCTTTCTATGGTATATCAGATCTCATATTCACGCCTGAGCTGTCCGCAGGCGGCGTTTATATCAGCACCGAGAGTGCGCCTTGTTGTGGCATTAAGTCCGCCCTTTATGAGCATTTCCTCAAATTTTTCAAGTGATTTTCTGTCTGCCTTGAAGTCGCGCTCCTTTATCTCGTTTACGGGGATAAGATTAACGTGACAGTTCATATTTTTGAGCAGCTTTATAAGCCCTGCCGCATCTTCGGGCGAATCATTGACACCGTGGATAACGGAATATTCAAAGCTAATTCTTCTGCCGGTCTTATCAATATAATCACGGCAAGCCTGCAAAAGCTCGCTGATGCAGAAACGGTTATTTACGGGCATTATCTCGCTGCGCTTTTTATCTGTTACCGCATGGAGTGAGATAGAAAGCGTCAGTCCGAATTTATACTCCGCAAGGTCATATATCCTATTCACAAGTCCGCAGGTCGAAAGCGAAACGTGACGCAGGCTCATATTCTTGCCCGTTTCATAAGAGAGAAGCTGTAAAAACTTTACAACATTGTCGAAGTTATCGAGCGGTTCGCCGATGCCCATAAGCACAAGACTGTCAACGTGCTTGCCGCTTTCCTTTTCGGCTGTATATATCTGCAGAAGCATTTCCGACGGAAGAAGATTTCGTTTGAAGCCTGCAATGGTCGAAGCGCAGAAACGGCAGCCCATTTTGCAGCCGACCTGTGTCGAAATGCAAAGGCTGTTTCCGTGCTTGTACTCCATCATAACACACTCAACGTGGTTGCCGTCCGAAAGCTCATATAGATATTTTACAGTATTATCTATATGAGATTCAAGCTTTTTTACTATATTTATACTATTTATATAAAATTCTTCATCAAGTTTTGTGCGCAATGACAATGAAATATTACTCATCTTGTCAAATTCCGACACTCTTTGTACATGAAGCCACTCATATATTTGTTTTGCACGGAATTTTTTCTCGCCTATTTCTGCGAGTGCAACTTCAAGCTCTTCGAGCGAATAAGAAAGTATATCTTTTTTCAAAAATGTCACCTCATAGGTAAATATTTCAGTTTATCCTGCGTATTTTGCTTATAAAAAAGCCCTCGCAATCAAAGCTTTCGGCAATTATCGAAACTTTGTATTCTCCGAAAGGAGCGCCGATATCCGTAAGGAACGAAACTCCTGCAAAATCTTTGTTCTCTTTCAAAAATTTATCAATTACAAGCTCATTTTCTTCTTTAAGCACTGTGCAGGTCGAGTAAACAAGCTCGCCGCCGACTTTAAGGTATTTCGCAGCCGTGCTCAGTATATCATACTGTATCTTCGGCAGCCCCTCAAACTTTTTTAAGCCTGCATACTTTATTTCAGGTTTTGAACGTATAACTCCCGTTCCGGAACAAGGCACATCACAGAGTATTTTATCAAATTTCGGAAAACTTTCGTTATAAACTTTGGCATCATTCTGTAAAGCCTTTATGCTTTTCAGCCCAAGCCGTTCTGCACCGTTTTTTATGAGTTTAACTCTTTTATCGTGAAGTTCACAGGCATAAAGTTCACATTCATCGTCTGCCATCTCTGTAATGGTAAATGCCTTTCCACCGGGTGCGGAACATATATCAAGTACCTTCTCACCTTTTTTCGGTTCAAGCGCCGCACAGCAAAGCTGCGATGAAAGATCCTGAACATGATAATAACCTTTTTTGAAAAGTTCGTTATTCTCGACTGAGCCGAAAGGCTCTGCTTCAAGACAGTTATCAAGAAGCATACATTTTTTCACTGAAACACCATTCTTGGAAAAATCCGTTATCAGAGAATCACAATCGGTTTTAGTGTTGTTTACACGAAGATAAAGCTTGTGCGGTTCAAGTGATCGCTTCAAGAATTTCGAAGCCTTATCTTCGCCGTACTGATCTATAAGCCTTTTCGCCAAATCAGCCGAGCAGGAATATTCCACACAGAATTTTTGCAGTCTATCCTTTGGCAATACAAACTTTTTATCATCTCTGATAAAACTGCGAAGCACAGCATTTACAAACGGCGCTGCACTCTTTTTCCCAAGCTGTTTTACCAGTTCGACTGACTCGTTCACTGCCGCGTTGTCGGGAACGGAATCCATATACAAAAGCTGGTAGATTCCCATACGGAGCGTTTCAAGTATCACTGTATCAAGTTTTTGGAGCGGCTTTGAACTATAAAGCGAAATTATATAGTCAAGCGTTGCTTTTCGTTCAATAACACCATAGAAAAGACGCGAGATAAAAGCTTTATCCCTCGCTGAAACATCAGCACTCTGCAAAACTCCGTCGAGCGCGAGGTTTGAATATGCACTTTTTTCAAGCTTTTCAAGCAATTCGCAAACGATCATTCTTGCAGACTTCATATCAGCTTTTTCTCCTTTATATATTTCAGCGTCTTCTGTTGTTTGAGATAAGCACTAAACGCAAAAGTGTAGTCAATGCCGAGAAAAGTGCAGCAACATAAGTCATTGCAGCAGCCGTAAGGACTTTCTTAGCCATTTTGTTCTCGTCGCTTTCAAGTATATAACTTCCCTCAAGTATGCGCAATGCTCTTCCGCTTGCATTGAACTCAACAGGAAGTGTCACAAGTTGGAAAAGTACAACAGCAACATAAACGATAATGCCTATATCAATAAGGAAGCCAAGTGAACGGCTGAAAATAAGTCCGATCAGTACAAGCGGCATCGCTGCCTGCGAACCTATCTGAGCCACCGGAAGAATCGCATTTCTTATTTTTATAGGCGCATATCCAACCGAATGTTGTATAGCGTGACCGGTTTCGTGGGCCGCAACGCCGACAGCCGCAACCGATGTGCTGTTATATACAGAATCGGAAAGCCGCACTACATTTGTTCTCGGGTCATAATGGTCAGTAAGATCTCCGCTGACGCGTTCGATACGAACATCAAACAATCCGTTTTCATCAAGTATCTTTCGCGCAACCTCGGCAGCTGTAACGCCGCGTCTGTTGCGTATCTGGCTGTATTTGCTGAATGTTGATTTTACCATACACTGTGCGACAAGCGCAAAAATCAGCGCAGGAATTACCAGAATATAGGTAGGATCATAAAGCATTTAGCATTTCTCCTTTCAGATAAAAACGATATGCTGAACTTAAGAAAGAACTTCTCCCTTTGAAACAGGCTTTCCTCGGAGATAATCAGCGGTTATCATACGCTTGCCACCCTCCGCCTGGATTTCAAGGAAAGTAACTGTATTTTCATCGCCGCAGACAACTGTAAAGTTCTTTTCATTTACAATAGTTCCCGGAGCAGCATCAGAAGTTTCGCCCGTCATCTCTGACTTGTATATCTTCAAAAACTTACCGTTGTACATAGCTTTTGCACACGGCGAAGACGAAAGTCCGCATATCTGTCTGTGAATTTCGGCAGCAGGGCGTGTGAAATCGATAGGACACATATCCTTGGTTATCATTGCTGCATAGTTTGAAAGCGAATCATCCTGCGGTATGGGTGTAATGCTGTTATCCTTTACAGCTTTAACTGTATCAAGAAGAAGCTTTGCACCCATTTCGGAAAGTCTGTCGTGAAGTTCGGAAGCCGTTTCATTCGCACCTATCTCTGTTTTTGCGGAAAGAAGCATATCTCCCGTGTCAAGTCCCTCTGCCATAAGCATTGTTGTAACGCCCGTTTCCTTTTCACCGTCAAGAACAACTCTCTGAATAGGAGCAGCACCGCGGTACTTCGGAAGAAGCGAAGCATGAACATTCACGCAAAAATGCTTTGGAAGATCAAGTATCTCTTTCGGGAGAATTTTTCCGTAAGCAACAACTACAATAAGGTCAGGAGCAATATCTCTCAGAACTTTGAGAGCCAGCTCTGCATCTTCGCCTTTTTTCAAACTTGTTGGCTGATAAACGGAGATCCCATATGACAAGGCTGTTTCCTTTACAGGCGGCGGAAGAAGTTTCATTCCCCTGCCCTTTGGCTTATCAGGCTGTGTAAATACAGCAGAAACAGTCTCACCGCTCTCAACAAGCGCTTTAAGACAAGGAACAGCGAAATCGGGTGTTCCCATAAAAACTATATTCATTGAGCGTTCTCCTTTTGATTATGCATCCTCAAGATCCTTAGGGTCAACGAATTCATCTACCTTTTCAATGAAAAGATGTCCGTCAAGGTGGTCAAGCTCATGACAAATAGCTCTCGCGAAGAACTCCTTCGCCTTTATCTCAATCTCTTTGCCTGTACGGTCTTGCGCCTTTACAGTAACATTCATTGGACGAACAACATATCCCCACTGATCTGGACATGAAAGACAGCCTTCAATACCTCTCTGCTTACCCGATTTCTTAACGATAACCGGGTTGATAAGTTCAACAAGACCGTCGCCTACATCAATAACAACTGCACGGCGGAGAATTCCGACCTGCGGAGCTGCAAGTCCTACACCCTTTGCCTTGTACATAGTTTCTGCCATATCATCAAGTAAAATACCGAGCTTTTCATCAAATTTTTCAACGGGTCTGCAATTCTTATGAAGAACTTCCTCCGATTTATTTACAATGTTTCTGAGTGCCATTTTATATTCCTCCATTTTATAAGACTGCATTTATTAAACACAGCTCTCTTAAAGTGTTTTTATATTAAATGCTTATATCTCCGTTTATATCAATATATGCTCTGACATTTGCAAATTCGCGAAGCTTTGAACAGCCTTTGTAAACATCACCGATAAAACTTCGGAAAACTGTGTTGTTTTTGCATTTTATAATTATCCTGTATCTATATCTGCCGTTCAGCTTTTCGTATGTGCAGCGTGACGGCCCAAGAACAACAAGCGGTATATGAATATTTTCCTTGTCTATCTTTTCCTTTAATTTATGCATAAAGCAGAACGACGCCGTTTGTGCACAACTGTCAATTTCAGACGAAAGTTCTATAAGGCAGGTATCGCAGAATGGCGGATAGAGCAGCGTTTTTCGCATTTCTATCTCCTGACGATAGAATTCCTCATAATCCTGCTTTGCCGCGAGGTTTATAACATAATGCTGAGGAACGAATGTCTGGATATAAGCCCGACCCTGCTTTTCACCTCTGCCGCATCGTCCTACTACCTGAGTCAAAAGCGAAAAAGTTCGCTCATAGCTTCGGAAATCGCCGGAAAACAGCGCCTTATCTATCGAAACAACGCCTACAAGAGTAACATTCGGGAAATCAAGACCCTTTGCTATCATTTGAGTGCCAAGCATGATGTCATACTCGCCGTTTTCAAACGCACGGAAGTTTTTTTCGTACGCCGTTCGTGAATATGTCGTGTCAGCGTCCATTCGCAAAAGCCTTGCGTTCGGAAAAAGCTTTGCGACTTCGTCTTCAACTTTTTGAGTGCCGAATCCCGTCTGCTTTATGTGATTCCTGCCGCAGTTCGGACAAACCGTTATCATATTTTCAATATGTCCGCAATAATGGCATACAAGCATATTGTTGACCTTGTGATAAGTCAGCGGAACGCTGCAGTTCGGACAAGTAACGGTCTGCTTGCAATCACAGCAGCTTATAAAAGTATGATAACCTCTTCGGTTGAGAAGAAGAATACTCTGTTCTCCTCTGTCAAGATTTATCGAAAGCTCATCAACGAGCCGTTCGGACAAGATCGCTGAACTGTCATAGAACCCCTCTGTCGCAAGGTCGATTATCTCAACATCGGGAAGCTTATTTTGAGAATAACGCTGTTTCATCGTAAAAAGCTTATATCTACCTGTTTGAGCGTAATAAAAACTTTCTATCGACGGTGTGGCAGAAGCCATAAGAAGCAGAGCATTATGCGTCACACACCGCTTTTTTGCAATATCTTTTGCATTGTAACGCGGTGAAGATTCGGATTTATAGGTTTGTTCTCCCTCTTCGTCCATAATTATAAGCCCGATATTATCAAGATGCGCAAAAACAGCACTTCGTGTACCGACAACGATACGCGCCTTGCCTGCTTTTACACGCTTGAACTCATCGAGCCTTTGCGTCAGCGAAAGATTGCTGTGCATAACGGAAACTTTGTTTCCGAAAAGTCCCTGAAATTTTCTCACGACCTGAGGTGTGAGCGAAATTTCGGGAATGAGCATTATTACATTTCGTCCTTTGTCAAGGACATACTGAATAAGCTTTATAAATACAGAGGTCTTTCCGCTGCCCGTCACTCCATAAAGAAGCGCCGCCTCGGGTTTTCCCTCATCAATAAGAGCAGATATTCCGTCGAACGCTTTTTGCTGTTCATCAGAAAGAATGATATCGCTGACTTTTTCGGTTATATCAACAACAGGGTCACTGATATACTCATTTTCAAAAGCCTCAACGATGTGATTTTTCTTCAAAGTTGAGATAACGCTCGCCGAAACTCCGCAGATATACGAAATTTCCTTTACCGAAGCCGCGCCGCAGCCTTCAAGAAGTTCGACTACAGCTCTTCCCTTTTCGGAAACGTTAAATGCGCTGCTTTCGGCAAGATATTCTTCGGAAAGACGAAGCATTTTTATAGTATCGTCCTTCTTGCGACGTTTTATATCATCATTTTCGACAATAAAACCTTTATCGACAAGTTCAGCTATATCCGCGCCTTTGGCATTTTCGATAGTTGATACATCTTCGCAGAAATTCTTCCAAACTTTTTTTGCACTATCTGAAAGAACATCTTCCGACGGGAGTTCTCCGCCTGCCGTAACGTATCTTTCCGTATAATCCACGTTAAGTCCTATCGGAATAAGCGCGCGAAATGCTTCAAAATATGTGCAGAGCGTTGTTTCGCGCAGCCACATCATAAGTTCAAGCATTTCGTCATTCAGTGGCGGTTCTTTATCCACCACCGAACGTATCGGCTTGAAATCCGACATTTTTTCTTCGGGTGAGAGTTCTGCCACAAGGTCAAGGCGAACAACAACGCCTATTCTTTTGCGGTTGCCTTTCCCGAAAGGAACAATAACTCTGCACCCCGGACGAACGATCTCTTCAAGCTCGGTCGGAACTATATATTTGTACCGTCTGTCGAAATACAGCGATGTATTGCTCACCGCGACAGCGGCAATATATTTCTCACAAGCCAAGCTCAATCCCTCCGAGTATTAGTCTTTTGTAGCAGGAGATTTCAAAGAAGGGTCTTCAACAATGTAATACTTTCTTGCAGCGAACTCTTCAACAGCTGTCTTTACAGGCTTCTGTTCAAGTATCTGCTTGTTTTCGTAAAGCTCGTCAGAGATCTCTCTTGCGCGTTTTGCTACGGCAATAACTACGGAATAGTAGCTTTCACCCTTTGTTGCAATCTGTGAAATAGTTGGTCTAAGCATTTTCAAGCACCTCATCAATTAAATATTCTGAATTTTCTTTTTTAAGCTTTTGTGAATTGATTATAGAAAGCAGGTCGGAAACAGCAATTTCCAACTCGCCGTTTATCATAACATAATCGTAGTTTACAGCCTTGCGTATTTCGCCTGCTGCTTCTCCGATACGCTTTTCAATAACTTCTTCGGTTTCCGTACCGCGTTTGTGAAGTCTTCTGCGAAGTTCTTTGAGTGACGGTGGAAGAATGAAAACCGAAACAGCTTCGAGACATTTTTCCATTACTTTCAAAGCGCCTTGAACTTCTATCTCAAGAATGACGTTCTTGCCCTCAGCGAGCATATCTTCGACCGGCTTTTTCGGTGTGCCGTAATAGTTTCCACAGTAGTTTGCGTATTCAAGCATACCGCCGTTTTCGATAAGCTTTTCAAATTCTTCTTTGGAAAGAAAATGATAATTCACACCATTGACTTCGCCCGGACGAGGAGCTCTTGTTGTTGCCGAAACGGAATAATAAACATTATCCTGCTTTAAAATTTCAGCAAGAACAGTTCCCTTTCCGCAGCCGGACGGTCCTGAAACAATAAATAATGTACCCTTACTCATCATCGTCCACCTCATCATCATTGTCAAGTCTGCCTGCAACAGTTTCAGGCTGTACGGCAGAAAGGATCACATGGTCGCTGTCCATAATGATAACAGCTCTGGTTCTTCTGCCATAAGTTGCATCAATGAGCATTCCCTTGTCTTTCGCGTCCTGAATGATTCGTTTTATCGGAGCTGACTCGGGACTTACAATCGTTATAAGTCGGCTTGCGGAAATCATATTTCCGAAACCAATATTGATAAGCTTCATAGCGCTCTCCCATTAAATTTATTCGATGTTCTGGACCTGTTCGCGAATCTTTTCGATCTCGGATTTCAAGTCAACGACCACCTTTGTGATCTCAATATCCTGACATTTTGAGCCGATAGTGTTTGCTTCGCGGTTAAATTCCTGAATAAGAAAATCGAGCTTTCTGCCGACAGCTTCATTCATCGAAAGCATTTCTCTGCACTGATTTATATGGCTGCGCAGACGAACGGTTTCTTCATCGACAGCTGTCTTTTCGGAGAAGATAGCAGCCTCGGTAAGTATTCTCTGCTCGTCAACATTTGTGTCCTTAAGCACCTCGGAAATTTTATCGAAAAGTTTTTTGCGATACTTTTCAGTGGTTTCGGGTGATTTCTTCTCTATTTTTTCCACAAGTTTAGTGATATAATCAAGTCTTGAAAGAATATCTTCGCGCATCTTCTCGCCCTCGGCTTCACGCATAGCGATAAATCTTTCAAGAGCCTTTTCAGCGACCGACTTTACCTCGTTCCAGACAGTTTCTTCGTCCTCTTCTACCTTTTTAACATCAAAAATATCAGGCAGACGCATAATTCTTGAAAGCGTAAGGTCATCTTCAAGTCCGAGCTCTTCATTCGCACTTCTTAAAGCTGTTATATAGCCCTTGGCAACTTCTGAATTTACCTCGATCTTTTCATCACTGACACCGTCAGACTGAATGGAAACGCCGACATCTATCTTACCTCTCGAAACCTTTCCCTGAATGAACGATTTAAGCTTTTCATCGAGATATCCGCAGCTTCTTGGAACTCTTGACGAGAATTCATAGTATCTGTGATTGAAAGATTTGATCTCAACAATGATAGTTTTACCGTCCACGGATTCAAGGCATCTTCCGAAGCCTGTCATGCTTTTTATCACAAAATCACCGCTTTATCCATAATATGTTTGCCGAAAAAGTCACTTTGTCCTTAATCAGCTTTTCATATCATTATAACATATTTTTGGCTCAAAATCAAGTAGTACAGAACAAAAAAGAGCCGATTTCTCGACTCTTTTTGTAAATGTCATTTGTTAGATCAGACCGGGTGAACCTTGGAAGCTGCATCAGCATGTCCGTCAATGCCGTACTTTGCGTTTCTTCTTGCTTCAAAGAACTTAGGTGCAACCTTCGGGAACATTGCGTATGTGAGAACATCTTCTTCCTGTTCGATCCATTCTGCACACTCTTCACGGAGCTTATCAAGCTCAGGTTCGAGGAGGTCAGCAGGACGGCAGGTAATAGCTTCTTCGCCCTTGAGGATCTTGTCCTGGAATTCCTTAGAGATAGCAACAGGAGTTTTGCCGTATTCACCCTTAACAAGGCCCTTGAATTCCTTAGTAACTGTCTTGTAACGTTCACCATTGATAACATTAAATACAGCCTGTGTACCAACGATCTGGGAAGTAGGAGTTACGAGAGGAGGCATACCGGAATCGGCACGAACCTTAGGAACTTCCTTAAGAACTTCAACAAACTGATCTTCCTTACCTGCCTGCTTGAGCTGTGAAAGGAGGTTGGAGAGCATTCCGCCGGGAACCTGATACATAAGAGCGTTTGTATCTGTAGCAAGCATCTTAGGATCAAGAAGTCCGCTGTCGATATACTTCTTACGGAGTGTCATGAAGTAATCTCTGATCTCGTTGAGGAGAACAAGGTCAAGACCTGTATCGTACTCTGTACCCTGAAGTGCAGCAACCATAGATTCAGTTGGAGCATGGGAAGTACCGAGTGCGAGAGGTGACATACTTGTATCGATCATATCAAGTCCGTTTTCAATACCCTTTAAGAGGCACATGGAAGCAAGACCTGATGTGTAGTGTGTGTGAAGCTGTACAGGAATATCTACAGCTTCCTTAACAGCCTTAACGAGAGAAACTGTACGATAAGGTGTAAGAAGAGCAGCCATATCCTTGATACAGATAGAATCAGCACCCTCAGCTTCGCACTGCTTAGCATAGTTAGCATAGTATTCATCTGTGAATACATCACCAACTGTGAAAGACATTGCTACCTGAGCATGAGCGCCTTCCTTCTTAGCTGCATGGATAGCAGTCTTAAGGTTTCTGATATCGTTGAGAGCATCGAAGATTCTGATGATATCGATGCCGTTTGCAACAGATTTCTGTACAAAATATTCGAGTACATCGTCAGCATAGTGACGGTATCCGAGCATATTCTGTCCTCTGAAAAGCATCTGGAGCTTGGTATTGGGCATTTCCTTACGGATAGTGCGGAGTCTGTCCCAAGGATCTTCATTAAGGAAACGGATGCAAGCATCGAATGTAGCTCCGCCCCAAACCTCTGCGGAATAGAAACCTACCTTGTCCATTTTCGAAAGAATAGGAAGCATATCGCTTAAAGGCATACGGGTTGCGATAAGCGACTGGTGTGCGTCACGAAGGACGGTTTCCGTAACTTTAATCTTAGCCATAATTTATATCAACCTTTCACAAAACTTATGCAATTGTAAGGATAACATCGCCTGTCTGAACAGAATCGCCCTTCTTAGCGTTGATAGCAACGACCTTACCGCTCTTAGCAGCAGGGATATCATTTTCCATCTTCATAGCTTCGAGAACAGCAACAGGCTGACCCTCCTTAACTTCTGTGCCTACGGAAACCTTGATGTCAAGGATAGTTCCGGGCATTGGAGCTGTTACAGGTTCACCGCCTGCAGGAGCAGCAGGAGCGGGTGCAGCGGCAGGAGCAGCAACGGGTGCTGCAGCAACAGGAGCAGCGCCGCCTGTTGTTTCTTCAACTGCTACGTCATAAGCTTTGCCATTTACAGTAATATTAAATCTTTTCATTATGTATTAACTCCATTCAATTTATTTTTGACAGAAAACTGTCGGATAAACATTCTTTTCAGGAAAACAAATGATACCTTAGAAAGGCATATTGCTGTGCTTCTTAGGAAGACGCTTGTTAAGACGCTTGCCTGCCATAAGTTCAAGAACGGACTGAACCTTGGCTCTTGCTTCATCGGAAGTGATAACAGCATCAACACAGCCCTTTTCAGCAGCAGCGAAAGCAGATGCTTCATTTTCTGCATATTCAGCAGCGATCTTGTTTCTTTCAGCCTTAACATCAACTGCACCCTTGAGCTTATCGTGATAGAGGAATTCAGCAGCTGTAACAGGAGCAACAGGAGAAATAACAGCATTAGGATAAGCAAATGTCATATCAGCATTAGCTGTTCCGAGTGCTACCATTGCAGAACCGATAGCGTTGCCTGTAACAATGGAAACCTTAACTGTAGTTGCTTCAGCATATGCGTTTGCAAGCTTAGCAAGATCACGAATATTGTCGTTATTTTCAAAACCCTCTGTATCGATAACAGTAACAACAGGGATAGAGAAAGCATCGCAGGTTCTTACGAAACGAGCAAGCTTGGAGCTGTCATCGGAAGTGAGCTTATCAGCTGTCTTATTTGTTGCGGCAATACCAACAACAGAACCACCGAGAGTTGCAAGAGCTGTGTAAGATGCCTTACCGAACTCCTTGGAAAGTTCAATAACACTACCTTCGTCTGCGAGAGCCTCAGCTACATCAGAAGCCTTGCCGTCTGCAGCCTTTGCAGGAGCAGTAAATTCAAATTCAGGAGCAACTGCAAGGTTGTTTGCAGGGAGAAGAGAAAGGATATCTCTTGCGCTCTTTACAGCCGCAGCATCGTCCTTTGCAAGCACAGAAACACCGCCGAGCTTTGCAGCATCTGCACCGTTCTTGCCCTCACCTGCTGTGAGATAGATAGCGCTGTCTTCTGTAGCAACAACGAAATCGGAAGATGCAGCAATAAGAGCCGCACTGCCTACGCAAGTGCCTGCGATAACAGCGATCTGCGGAACAACACCCGAAAGATTGTTTGTATATGCGAGGATCTCGCTGTAAGAAGCGATAGCGTCAGCGCCATCGGTAACTACAGCACCGTTGGAATCAAAAATTCCAACAACGGGAACACCATTTCTTGATGCGAGTTCATAAACCTTACAGATCTTAGCTGCAACAGCCTTTGTAACAGCACCGTTGTTAACGCTCTTATCCTGCGAAAAAGCGTATACAGGGCTTCCGTCTACATAGCCGTATGCAGTTACAACAGCTGCATCTTCAGCCTTTACAGCGGAATTGATCTCGGTATAAACACCATCGTCGAATAAATCAGTAAGTCTTTCTTTTGCCTTTGTCGAAGCCGCTGCGTTGTTTTTGTAGTCAGCGAGCTTGGTTTTCTGGCTTTCAGTCAACATAAACGTTCCTCCGTTCAATACTTAAAATTAAACCATCATATATTATACACCATTTAAGCTTGGTTGGCAAGATTAAATCTATTATATTTTCAATTTGTTCATATTTTGTAACATTTTTACTGCTCATTGACAGCATTTCGAAGTGATTTTACCTCTTCTGCGGTAAGTTCGCGCCACGTTCCGGGTTTGAGCATGCCAAGCTTTACAGGACCGATAGCCGTTCTGCGAAGACGAGCGACCTCAAGTCCAACAGCTTCACACATTTTACGGATCTGGCGGTTTCTTCCCTCGCGGATTATTATGCGAAGCACTACCCTGCCCTCTTCTTCGTCAATAACTTCAACATTTGCAGGAAGTGTTTTTCTTCCGTCGATCTCAACACCTGCAGTGAGCTGAACGAGCTGATCTTCGGTTATGGACGGACGAACCGTAACGCGGTAGGTTTTCGAGATATGGCGGCTCGGGTGCATAATATCATTTGCAAATTTACCGTCGTTCGTGAAAAGCAACATACCCTCGGAATTTCTGTCGAGTCTTCCTATCGGATAAACTCGCTCGTCAAGACCCGTGAGAAGTTCCGTAACGCACTTTCTGTCGAGTTCGTCCGACATCGTTGTTACATATCCTCTCGGCTTATTGAGCATAACGTAGTATTTTTTACGCTTTTTTTCAAGGTAAATACGCTCGCCGTTCACGGTGATAACGTCATTGTAAGTCGCGCCGTCGCCAATCGAAGCAGGGTGTCCGTTGACCTTGACCTTTCCGTTGATTATAAACTCCTCGGCCTTTCGGCGTGAGCATAATCCGCTCTCGGAAATGAGCTTTTGCAGTCTTATTTTTTCCACGATCATTCTCCTTTTTTATTCAAAAAGCTTTTTAAGCATATCTATCACACTATTATACAAAGATTTTTTTACATCACCGTTTTTATAAGCACAGCTTTCATCGGCAACTATCGCACGTCTGCATAAAACATCTCCGTAAGCGCTGTACTCAACATATCCGACTTCATCGCCCTCCATAACCGGAGCATAAACAAACTCGGGAATAAACACTTTTTCCGTTATATCGGGCAGCGAGCCGTTCACCGAGGTAAACATTGGTGCTTCGGAAAGCCTGCACTTCACACTGTCAGACGTTCCGCCGACAAGTCCAACACTGAATTCATCCGTAAATTTATCAGGCTCAACACGCTTTGTGCAAGCAAAACCCGTTTCAAACATTTTGATATGGTCATTCCAATCGTCCGAAGCGTCCAGTGTAACGGCAATAAGCTTTACACCGTCCTTTTCGGCAGCTGAAACAAGACACCGCCCTGCTTCATCGGTAAAACCCGTCTTTACGCCGATGCAATACTGATATTTCATCAGCAGACGGTTCGTATTTGAGAGGTATTTATCCGATTGAAAGCCGTCCGAAGAGAGTTTGATGCTTTTCGTTCGGCAGATCTCGCTGAAACGTTCATTTTTGAGCGCTTCACGCGTGAGCAGCGCCATATCGTAAGCCGTTGAGTAGTGTTTTTCATCATGAAGCCCCGACGGCGTGACGAAATTCGAATTTTTCATACCGATCTTAGCCGCTCTGCGGTTCATTCGCTGTGCAAAGCTTTCAAAGCTGCCGCTTATAAGAAGCGCCGCCGTGTTAGCCGCATCATTCCCCGACGGGAGCATCATTCCATAGCAAAGTTCATTCTTCGTAACGCTTTCGCCGAAGCAAAGTCCCATTGACGAACCCTCTGTCATAAGAGCCTCATCGGGAACAGCAAAAACTTTGTCAAGATCGCCGCTTTCAAGCGTCAGCAAAGTGGTCATTATCTTTGTTGTACTCGCCATAGGGAGTTTTTGGTTCTCGTTTTTGGCAAGAATTATCGTTCCCGTTTCTGCTTCGATAAGCACAGCTGCCTTGGCAGAAAGTGAGATATTTTCTGCGGCATTCGTCTTAGGTGTAAAGGCAAACATCATTACACATGACAGCACCGCAGCAATTATTCTTTTCATAGCATACACCACCAAATTTATAATAAGCAGTACATACTATGATGAAAAATCGGATTTTAGAAATCAAATTCTGACGAGCTGTTCGATTTTTTGCTGTTGTCACTCGTTTCGGGTTCGTCATCGAGAGAAAGATTAAGTCCCTCTGTGTTGATGTCGGGAGTTACACCGAGAGGTTCATCGTCAGCCTTTTTCTTGTTGAAAAGTCCCTGCACCTTGTCAAAAAGTTCAGGAACGAGGTTAACGATAGCACCCGTAGAGGACTTGTCCTGATTGATCTGAAGAAGCTTTACATCGCCGTTTGCAACAACGATAAATGCGATTGGCTGAATTGTAACTCCGCCGCCCGTGCCGCCGCCGAAAAGCTCGCTGCTCGACTTCGATGGAAGGTCTGAACCACCTGCCGCAAAGCCGTAGGAAACCTTTGAAACAGGGATTATCGTAACGCCGTCAAGCTTAATCGGGTCACCGATTATAGTATCGGCATCGGAAAGCTCCTTGACCTTATCGAGTGAAGTTCTGACTAAATCTTTTACTTTATCGTCCATTATTTATATCCTTTCTGCTTGAAAATCAAGCCGTTAAGTTTTCATATTTTTTATCTGAATCGGAGCTGTTCAATGATGCGCCGAGTTCATCTATCTTCTCTTTGTTTTTCATATATCCGAAAAGCGCTCCAAGCAGAAGTCCCACAGCCGTTCCAAGTCCAAGAGTAACATTCGCCGTACAGTCGTAGCTGCTCTTACCCGACTCGAATTCACAGCCGATATCGACCGTTTTTACGGAAACTCTGAACATGAGCTTTAACAGCGCAATGCCGTTATAAACAGCCGTGCTGACTTTTCCGTAATTCACGGCAGCTTCGCAGGCATCTTCACCGCTTATAACAAAATCGATCATAAGGTTTGTTATTTTTATGCTCTTAAAAAGTTTGGTGAAAAAATTTTTTACGGTTTCCCACAGCAGCTTGAACTGCTCAATGCGAACTTTTATCATGTTAAATGTTTCGGAAAGCTTCTTTTTATCCTTTTCCGAAACAGCTGAATCAGCAGCTTCGTCAGCCGTTTGTTCAATGAGATCCTCCGCCTCGCTGACTGCTTCCTTTGCATCAGTTGAAAGCTCAACGGTTTCCGCCGAACTGTTATCTTCGGGCAGTGACTTCTTTTTCTTTCGGCGTTTGCGCTTCGGCTTCTTTTCTTTAAACGGAAATACTGTAAAGCAGATATACTTTACTTTAAAATCAAGTACTCCGCCAAGATATTTCAGCTCAACACGTATTTTTGCCTTGAATAAAAGAAAAAACAAAAACACTATCGCCGCTATTATAATAAGTGCCGTCATAAGACCTATTCCTTTGGTTCTTCCGCTTCTTCGGAAATGTCAGCTTCGTTTTCCTTTATAAGAAGCTCATCAAAGCTTACCTGCGAATCTCCGTTAGGAACGGCAGGAAGATCGTCGAGCGAAGAAAGCTGAAAGCTTCGCAGGAACGCCGCTGTCGTTTTATAAGCAATAGGTCGTCCAGGAACATCGAGTCGTCCTGCTTCTTCGAGCAGATTTTTCTCGACAAGCGAATTCACAACGCTTGAACTGTCCGTTCCTCTGATATGCTCAACAAAGCCCTTGGTAACAGGCTGATTGTAAGCGATTATCGTAAGGACTTCCATTGCCGCAGGTGAAAGCGGAGCGGCTTTTCGTGTTTCCATTGCCGCACGGATATAGTCGATAAATTTCTCACGAACGCATAGCTGATAACTGTCCGAAAGCTTGATTATCATCAACGCGCTTTCGTTCTCCTCATAGCGGTCATTGAGCATATTTATTATCTTTTCTACGGTTTCCTCCTCGATGCCCGAAGCCTGCGCAAGCCTTGATTTTTCTATCGGGTCACCGCTCGCAAAAAGTATGGCTTCGACTATCGAAAGTTCTTCATTCAATCTCATTTTAAGGTCATTTCCCCTTTAATTATAGGTGGGAGTTTCGTTTTCCGTCGGCTGTGACGGCTTAACATAGTCTTTGTTAAAAACTATCTCGCTGTTGTCGTCATTGAGCAAAATTCGCCCCGATTTTGTCAGTTCAAGTATCGCAAGGAACACCGCAACTCTCTCCGAACGGTCGGTCAGACCCTCAAAAAGGCTGTCCGTCATACATTTTCCTGTTTTATAAAGATTTCGAAGGACATAAACTATCTTCGAGGTAACGGAAACTATCTTTTTCTTTACGATAGTGTTGAACGAATCAAGTTTTATCGGTTCTTCGGGCTTTTTTGCACCAATATTTTTATACGCCGCAAGCAGCTCCTCAGGGTCGTGTATAAGCGGATAGGTGTTATCAAATTCGATGTGCATACGCTTTCGCACGGTGATATTGTTGCCGATATAGCGCTGCTGCATAAGTCCCGATGCGAGCTTGCAGAGCGAATATTCAATAAGCCGTCCCTCCAGTTCTTTCTTCATCACTTCCGCTTCTTCCCTTGACGGCAGGAGCGAAACTGTTTTCATATACACGAGCTGTGCAGCCATTTCAAGAAATTCGCCCGCGCTCTCCATATCCTTGTCAACAGCTTTGTCGATGTATTCAAGATACTGGTCAACGAGCATTACTATCGGTATATCGTTGATATTCAGTTTATGCTTTGATATAAGGTGCAGGAGCAGGTCAAGCGGCCCTTCAAACACCTCAAGCTTAAAAGAAATGGTTTCCAAATCAGATTACCCCGATATTACTTTTTATAAACAGGTTTGCGATAAGATCTACCCAGTTTGTAAGCGACCAAAGTACATTCGTTGTCACATTCTGGAGAAAAGCAAGCGGCTTGTCGAGCAAGCCTAAAAATACGACAATGAACAGTACTCCGAAGATATAGCGCTCATATTTCATTATGCCGAAATATTTATCCTGCGGCAGAAATAGGGTCAAGATCCTCGAACCGTCAAGCGGCGGTATCGGAAGAAGATTGAACACGGCAAGTCCAATGTTAAGAACCGCGCCATATTCAAAAATATACTCAAAAACACTCAGTGCTGTACTTGAACCTTTCACAAACTCAACTATATAGAGCACACGGAAAACTATCATCGAAAGATACGCCAATATAAGGTTTGAAACGGGTCCTGCAAGTGAGGAAACAGCCATTCCAACCTTTGGATTTTTGAATTTTCGTGCATCAATGGGAACAGGCTTTGCCGCACCTACGCCGACAAAAAGCATAAACAGCGCACCCCAAAGGCTTATGTGCTTTGCAGGGTTAAGGCTTATTCTGCCTTGTTTTTTTGCGGTATCATCACCGAGCCAGTATGCGACAAGACCGTGCGCAGATTCATGGACAGGAAATGCGACCATTAAAACTATAAGACGAACGAGGAATGACAGCAGTCTTCCCGATAAAATTGTACTCATATACACTCTCCATACAGAATTTCAAACAACTAATCGGATTCATTATACCATATTTAATAAAAAAACACAAGTGATTTTGTTGATTTTCTGTATAAAATAAAAAACTTTGGTTTTTTCTTATTTTTTTTGAAAAAACACTTGCAATTTGATTTTACTTGTGGTATAATCTTAACGTTGACTATGTAACGACTATTAAAAAGGAGGTGTAACCCTATGGCAAAGTGCGAAATTTGCGGAAAGGGTGTTACTTTCGGTATAAAGGTTTCCCATTCTCACCGTCGTTCAAACAGAACTTGGAAGCCTAATGTTAAGCGCGTAAAGGCAATCGTAAACGGAACTCCTACACATATCTATGTATGCTCCAGATGTCTTCGTTCCAATAAGGTTACCCGTGCAGTATAATTACCGCAATTGTAATGCATGAAAAGGATGCTTTCAAAAGAAGCGTCCTTTTTATTTTATCTGAAAAAATTTTATAACAAAATTCGCCGCAGCTTTTCACTGCGGCGTTTTTGTTTATAGTATCTTATGCTTTAACAGCCTTGTGGAATATCTTTTTGCCCTTTTTGATAACAACGGAATCATCGATCGTGATAACTGCATTCGGATCAGTTACCTTTACATCGTCAACTGCAATACCGTTCTGCTGAACAAGTCTTCTTCCCTCGCTCTTGGACGGGCAAAGCCCTGTCTTTACAAGAAGGTCAAGAATATTGATACCGCCCTCAAGTTCAGCGGCAGGAATTTCAGTTGAAGGCATATCAGCGGAAGCACCGCCGTTTGCAAAGATAGCCTTTGCAGCTGCAAGAGCCTTTTCAGCCTCTTCTTCGCCGTGAACAAGCTTTGTAAGCTCATAAGCAAGGAGCTCCTTAGCCTTGTTGAGTTCAGCACCCTGCATAGTCTTTTCCATTTCTTCGATCTGCTCGATAGGAACGAATGTGAGCATTTTAAGGCACTTGATAACGTCAGCGTCATCAACGTTTCTCCAATACTGGAAGAAATCATACGGTGATGTCTTTTCGGGGTCGAGCCATACAGCGCCGCTTACGGTCTTGCCCATTTTCTTACCCTCGCTGTTGAGGAGAAGCGTGATAGTCATTGCGTGAGCGTCCTTGCCGAGCTTTTTACGGATAAGCTCTGTGCCGCCGAGCATATTAGCCCACTGGTCGTCGCCGCCGAACTGCATATTACAGCCGTATTTCTGGAAAAGCATATAGAAGTCGTAAGACTGCATTATCATATAGTTGAATTCGAGGAATGTAAGTCCTCTTTCCATTCTCTGCTTGTAGCACTCGAATGTGAGCATCTTGTTTACGCTGAAGCAAGCGCCGACTTCACGCAAAACATCAACGTAGTTAAGGTCAAGAAGCCAATCGCCGTTGTTTACAACGATAGCCTTGTCCTCGGAAAAGTCAATGAATCTGCTCATCTGCTTCTTGAAACATTCAACATTGTGGTCGATAGTTTCCTTTGTCATCATCTTTCTCATATCGGTCTTGCCCGAGGGGTCGCCGATCATAGCTGTGCCGCCGCCGATGAGAACGATAGGCTTGTTGCCTGCCATCTGCAAACGCTTCATAAGGCAGAGCGCCATAAAGTGTCCAACGTGGAGGCTGTCTGCTGTCGGGTCAAATCCGATATAGAAAGTAGCCTTTCCGTTGTTTATCATTTCGCTGATCTCCTTTTCATCGGTGACCTGAGCGATAAGTCCTCTTCTTACAAGTTCTTCGTATAAAGTCATTATTACTTCTCCTTAATTATATTTTATGCCATTTTACAGCATTACAACCTTTATTTTTCAATTCTGTTTTCCTTAGCAGACCTTGCATAAGTGATGAAATCAAAAGCTGATCTCACGGATACCACGACCTTTTAAATATTATTTTTTACATTTTTTCCAAAACTGATATTGCACAATAATGAAGCACTTCAAAGCTTTCGGGCGCGATATTTTCAAGCAACGCAAGATGTTCACGTTCAAAAGCAGATATCTCATCTTCGGAAAGCGAAGCTCCTATTCCTCGGCAGGCCTTTATACGTCCGTTCCAGCTTTCACGCGTGAACGGAATCTTCACATCAAAAACCTCGCTGTGAATTTTTCTGAAATAATCGCCGTAGACATCGGGGATATAGTTTTCATTGCGAACATCTCCCCTGCCCGTCCACTTTGGATTGTATTTCAGTATAAGTTCCTCGCTCGCACCTGCGACCTTGTCCTCGTATGGCAGCCAGCCCATATAAAGAACGGCTAATTTTCCGCCGCTTTTGAGAAGCTTCGCAAGCTTTTCCGATGTTATTTTATGGTCAAAATAAAAGAAGCATTGGCAGGCAGTAACAGCGTCAAAGCTTTCATCGGCAAAATCAAGCTTTTCTGTCGGAGACAGCATATAAATCGGATATCCATACCAGCTTTTTGGACAAGCATTTTCGCCTGAGCTATCTGATTTTCCGAAATATCCGTTCCTGTGAATTTTGCGCCGTAATGATATATATTCCGTGGGATAACTCCCGTTCCCGTACAGATATCAAGAACATTCTGACCCGAAATGCCGATTCCGAGCGAATGGATCTTTTCATAGAAAACTTCGGGATAAATATCACGGTACTTTGCATAGTCCGATGAAGTTCTGCCCCAATCAAAAGGCTTTCCGCTGTCGATATCTTTCATCACGGTCATACGAAATTCTCCTTAAAATAAAAAATCCCCCTTGAAAGCATAAGCTTCAAGAGGGCGAATTATCGCTGTACCACCTCAGTTTATCCGCTTCAAAAGCAGACCTTTAAGGCGCTGTAACGGGCGCAGACCGCATATCCCTACTTTTGTTTCAGGACACAAGCTCCAAGACGTAATTCACGAACGAACGGCATCCTTTTTCACCGACCAAGGACTCTCTTTGACCGCTGCAAACGTTCGCTTAATGGGTTCTCTTCACAGCCTTTAATTATTTATGATGATACCATATTCCGCACTGACTTGTCAAGACTTTTTGCGAAAAAATAATTTTGTAAAAGATTATTGACAAAGATATACTATTTATTGTATAATATATGCAGATTATTTTTGTGAGGCAAAGTTAAATGAGATTTGAAGGATTTTCTACCGAAAATAAGCGAATTTCAAAGTGTATCCCAACGACCGCCGATACGGTCATAACGGATATTTTAAAGCCGCAGTCCGAACGTGCATCTATGCTCGGATTAGGGCTCAACACCGATGGGATAATCCCTGTTTTTTTCTGTGGACTTATCGGTTCACCTGCCGAAGAAAATTTGGCAAGCTATAAAAATGCACTTTTCACACTTCGTGAGGATCTTATCCGTTCTCCGAAGTTTCTGATATTTATTCCCGGTGCAATGAGCGCACCAACTGCTCAGGAAAAAGTATATTTTGATGCTGTTTCACGCGGAAACACCGATGAAGCAGTTTCCGACTTTTCCAACCTTATCAAAATCGGAAATGACAGCGCCAGAACAGATGAAGCCAAGCGTTTGTTCAAAGAAAATGCCGAAAAATATGCTTCTGTCGGCTTTGATGCTCTCTTTGAATACGGCGTAAGAACTATTACTTGGCTCAACCGCTGCACAGCATCCGAACAGTTCGCTAAGAGCCTTGAAAATGATATCCCGACAGTCATTTTCTACGGAAGTGCAGGCGAAAAGGAAGTCGAATTTTTGCATTTTCTGTCGCAGTCGGGTTTTGACGTACTTGTTATATCAGCTTCAAAGGCTTCACTTGATGCTTTGAAATCGGGCAATACAGAAAGCCGTATGCAGATATTTGAATTTGCTGCTGACGGCGAGGAATTTTCTTTTCCCGACAAGCTTATCAAGTCTGCCAAAGCAACTATCGCATACAGTGCCGAGCAGGAGCTTAACAGCTTTATGTACAGCAATACCTCGATATTCAGAGATTTTCAGTTCTCCGATATGCAGGCGCTCACGCTCAAAACCACTTACGAGGAAATTGATATACTTTGGCATCAGGCGGCAAGATACCGCACAGGTTTTGATGTTATAAAAAATAAGACCGTCGTTATACCGAACATCTTTGCAAAGATAAGCGGCGTTCGTGACGGCGATATGGACGATTACTGGGAAAACGTTAAGATGAAGCTTTCTCCCATTTCAAGAGTTATTTACAAAGCTCCGTCCTACGATAAATTTCCGCCGTCCGTTTTCACAGCTTTCAAACCGTTTTATGACGGAACAACGATAAACATTGAAAAGCTGAAAGATTCCCCTGCAAACGCTTACCGATTTCTTTCGGACGATCTTCAGCTGCTCATTTTCCACAAGATGCAGGAAGCTATCGACAGCGGTCTGCTTATGCTCGATGAAAACGAGCTTGTTCCGCTTGTAATATATGTTGGTCTTGCACTTGAACGGGAAGTTCTGAAAATTTTGCAGAAGTTCGACTTCACCAAAGATATCCCGAAAATAGTTGTTATCGACACTATCGAAGACACATTCAGCAAGGTCGAATGTATACAGCTTCTTTTATTCAATCTTCTCGGCTTTGATATAATTGTTTACACGCCGACAGGCTATAAAAACCTCGAAACATATATCTCGCCCGAGGCTTTCACCACGTTCGGAATGAACGAATTCAAGTATAATGTCCGTATTCCAAGGTTCAAAATTCCCGACTCTATCCCCGAGCCGAAGGAAAGCGGTGGATTATTTAACAAACTTTTTAAGAAAGGACGCAAATAATTATGGGTTTACAGTTCACACCGTCATCAGAGCAGGAGGCCGCTGTACAGACAGCAGGCGTTGAAACAGCAACAGCTCAGACTGCACCAACAATTACAGCAGCTCCCGAAAATTTCTCAATGGTGGAGGTTCAGCAGAACATCAAGAATGACCTCGTCAAGAGTGAAGCTGTTCAGAAGCTCGTTGACTCTATCAACATCAACGATGTCAACTCCATTGTAAAGTTCGGCAACGATGCCGCAACCGAGATATCAAAGGCTTCCGATCAGGTTCTCAACGCAATGAATATGAAGCAGATCGATGATTCGGGCGAAATGCTCACCGCTCTCGCTGCTGTTATGGAACAATTCGATGCAAAGGAACTTACCGAAGAACCTAAAAAGGGCTTCTTCGCAAATCTCCGCAAGCAGATCGACAAGCTTCTTGAAAAATATCACACAATGGGCGAAAATGTTGACCGCATCTATGTTCAGCTCAAAGGCTACGAAAAAGAGATCGAACAGTCCAATGTTAAGCTTGAACAGATGTACAACGCCAACATCAACTACTACAAAGACCTCACCCTCTACATTATGGCAGGTGAACAGGCTTGCGTAGAGCTTGACCAGTACATTGACGAATACAAGAAGAAGCTTGAACAGAACCCCGATTCGGGTGCTGTTGCAATGGATCTTCAGAACCTCGAAAATGTCCGTGAGATCTTCCAGCAGAGAGTAATGGATCTTAAAATTGCGGAAAATGTCGCAATGCAGACCGTTCCGATGCTCAAAACAATGCAGTATTCAAACCTCAACCTTATCAGAAAGATAAATTCCGCATTCATCATCACAATGCCTGTTTTCAAGCAGTCACTTGCGCAGGCTGTAATGCTCAAGCGTCAGAAAGTTCAGGCCGATTCAATGGCAGCACTTGACGCAAAGACGAATGAACTTCTTGTTAAGAATGCCCACAATACAGTTGAGCAGTCCAAGATGATAGCAAAAATGGCTTCGGGCAGCTCGATAAAGATCGAAACCCTCGAAGAAACATGGCAAACCATTGTAAGCGGTATCGAGGAAACAAGAAAGATACAGGAAGATGCAAAGGTAAAACGTGCAGAGGATTCCAAGCGTCTTGAAGCTCTCAAACAGGATTACAAGAACAAGCTTGAAGCAACAAGACAGACATATTGATCTCGTTCAAAGAGGAAACGGCAGATTTTCATTGCCGTTTCCTTTTCTTTTTGTTAAATCTTCATATTGCATTATCTTCGGTAATAAAGTATAATATATGTATATTTCTATTTTTGGAGGAACATTATGTGCGGTTTTGTTGGCTTTACAAATACAAAAGATAATTCCAATCGCATCATCGAAGATATGATGGATAAGATACGTCACCGCGGTCCTGACTCGGGCGGCAAATATACTGACGAAGATATCGCTCTTGGCTTCCGCCGTCTGAGCATCATTGATATTACGGAATCGGGTGACCAGCCTATTTACAACGAGGACAGAAGCAAGGTTCTCCTTTTCAACGGTGAGATCTACAACTTCCAGTCCATTCGTGAAGAACTTGTTGCAAAGGGACATATTTTCACGACCAAGACCGACTCGGAAGTTCTTCTCCACGGCTATGAAGAATACGGCGAAAAGCTTCTCGACAAGCTTCGCGGAATGTTTGCTTTCGTTATCTGGGATACCAAAACAAAAGAACTCTTCGGCGCAAGAGATTTCTTCGGCATCAAGCCGCTTTACTATGCCGTAATGGGCGATACTTTTATTTTTGGCTCGGAAATAAAGGCTTTCCTTGCCCACCCCGATTTCAAGAAAGAGCTTAATGAAACAGCACTTGAAAATTATCTCACTTTCCAGTACTCCCCTACCAACGAAACATTTTTCAAGAATGTTTACAAGCTTCCTGCCGCTCACTGCTTCAAGTATAAAAACGGCAAGCTTGATGTAAAGCGTTACTGGGATATCAACTTCAACGCAGATGAAAAACCTGATATGGACGAATGGGTAAATCGTATTTCCGATACATTCAAGAACTCCGTTGAGGCTCATAAGATCGCCGATGTCGAAGTCGGAAGCTTCCTTTCGAGCGGCGTAGATTCAAGCTATGTTGCTTCCGTCGCAAATGTTGACAAAACTTTTACAGTCGGTTTCGGTGAGGACGAAAAGTACAATGAAATCGGCTGGGCAAAGGAATTTTCACAGTATATCGGCAAGGAAAATATCAGCAAGGTCATCTCTCCCGAGGAATACTGGGGCAATATTAAAAGGATTCAGTATCACATGGACGAACCGCTCGCTGACCCGTCCTGCATTGCGCTTTATTTCGTCTGCAACAAGGCTTCGGAATATGTAAAGGTCGTTCTCTCGGGCGAAGGCGCAGATGAAATTTTCGGCGGATACAATGTTTACAAAGAACCGCTCGGTTCACATGCCTACAAGTCGCTCCCTAAGTTTATCCGCCGCGGAATAGGCAATGTTGCTTTGCATCTTCCTCAGAAGAGAGGCGTAAACTTCCTCGTCCGCAACGGAAAAGACCTTGAAGAACGCTTCATCGGCAACGCTTATATGTTCACACCGAAAGACCGCAAAAAGCTGCTTAAAATAAAAACAAACGCTCCGGACCCGACCGTTATCACAGCACCATTCTATGATAAAGTCAAGGACAAGGATCAGATCACAAAGATGCAGTATCTTGACCTCCACCTTTGGATGACGGGAGATATCCTGCTCAAAGCCGACAAAATGTCTATGGCGAACTCACTTGAACTCCGTGTGCCTTTCCTCGACAAAAAGATAATGGAGCTTGCGGAGCAGATACCGTGGAGATACAGAGTAAGCACCGAAAATACCAAGCTTGCAATGCGTCAGGCTGCACTTCGCGCCGCACCTCCGAAGACTGCGAACAAAAAGAAGCTTGGCTTCCCCGTTCCTATCAGAGTATGGCTCAAAGAAGATAAATATTACGGCATCGTAAAGGATTCATTCACCTCCCCTGCCGCTGAAAAATTCTTCAACACCGACCTGCTCGTAAAGCTTCTTGATGAACACCGCGAGGGCAAATACGACAACAGCAGAAAGATATGGACAGTTTTCATCTTCCTGCAGTGGTACGCTGTTTATTTTGAGGGCGCATCAATATAAAATAGAAATCCCGAAAACCTTTTGAGGTTTTCGGGATAATTTTTTATGTGTTTAAGAATGAAAGCTGGTCGGCATCGGCTATATCCTTTGCAAGCGAACCTGCGGCAGGAATAGTTTTAACGTAATATTTTGAATAGTCAGCTTTCTTTTCTTCGGGAACGGTCTGCGCCCCGACTACTTCTGCCTTGGCTTTTAGCGTCACTACCTGAACGCCTATCGTGTCACGGGTGGTTTTCGGGAGTATCATTCCCGTATTGAACACAACTGCTCTGCCGTTCGAGGTCGTGAGAAGAATATCTTCGTTATCGGCAACGCAGAACATCGCAACGAGCGGTGATTTATCGCTATAAGCGTTCGCAAGCTTTTTGCGGTTTGTTTTGGTTTCGTAAGCATTGAGCGGAACTTTTGCAACTTTACCGTTGGCGAAGATCATAATGAGATAGCCGCTGTAATCGTTGGTGACTATCATCGAACGGAAGCTTTCACCATCATCAAAACCAAGCTGTGCTGGAATATAAACACCAAGCTCGGACGCTTTTGTATTTTTGAAAAGTGAAGTTTTGCTCTTATAGACCTGCGCTTTATCGGAGAAGAACAGCAGCTCGCTTCGGTTAGTTGTTTCTACCGAGTTGATGATGAAGTCGCCCTCTTTGAGCTTCTGGTCACCTGACATACGGAGCGACTGCGGGGTTATCTTCTTGAAATAGCCGCTTTGCGAAATGAAGAGCGTTACAGGGAAATCTGGTGTATCGTCCTCTTCAGCTTCTTCCTCCTCGCCTGCAGTGTAGATAAAGAGCGTTTTTCTCGGCTGGCGGTACTTGCGGCTGACTTCGTTAAGCTCGTCAATGATAAGATTCTTGACCTTTTTATCGTCTTTGAGGATATCTTCCATTTCTGCAATGGACTTTTCAAGATCTTCTATCTCGGAGATACGGTTGAGAATGTACTCCTTATTAAGATGACGAAGCTTTATCTCGGCAACATAATCAGCCTGCGTTTCGTCTATGCCGAAGCCTATCATAAGGTTTGGAACGACTTCCGTTTCTTCCTCGGTTTCACGGACGATCTTTACAGCCTTGTCGATATCAAGCAGTATCTTTTTCAAGCCTTTGAGCAAGTGGAGCTTGCTCTTTTTCTTTAAAAGCTCAAAGTAAATTCTTCGCTTTACGCACTCCTTACGGAATGCTACCCATTCTTCGAGAATTTCACGAACGCCCATTACCCTTGGCATACCGCCGATAAGGATATTGAAGTTGCAAGCGTAGGAATCCTGAAGCGGTGTCATTCGGAACAGCTTTTTCATCAGCTTGTCGGGGTCAACGCCCTTTTTGATGTCGATAGCTATTTTCAGACCGTTGATGTCGGTCTCATCACGGATATAGGAAATTTCGCTGATTTTTCCACCCTTTACAAGCTCGATTATCTTATCCATAATGGCTTCGATAGTTGTTGTAGGCGGTATTTCCGTTACCTCGATGCAGTTTGAAGCTTCGTCAAAGTTGTATTTTGAGCGAATTTTTATCGAGCCTCTGCCCGTTTCATAGACATTTTTCAGTTCGTGTTCATCATAGATTATAAATCCGCCGCCCGGAAAGTCAGGGCCTTTGAGTGTTGACATTATATCATGCTCGGGATTGCGTATCAATCCGACAGTTGTTTCGCAGACTTCTGCGAGGTTGAATGGGCAGACTGCGCTCGCCATTGATACGGCGATTCCGACATTCGCATTTACAAGGACTGACGGGAATGTTGCAGGAAGAAGCGTTGGCTCGGTGGTTTCGTTATCGTAGTTCGGGACGAAATCTACCGTGTCCTTATCGATATCGCTGAAAAGCTCTGCGCATATCGGAGCAAGCTTTGCTTCTGTATAACGTGAAGCGGCATAAGCCATATTTTTTGAATATGCTTTACCGAAGTTTCCCTTGCTGTCGATATAAGGGTGAAGAAGTGCTTCATTGCCCTTGGAAAGACGAACCATTGTTTCGTAAATGGCTGCATCACCGTGAGGGTTGAGCTTCATAGTCTGTCCGACGATATTTGCGGACTTGGTTTTTGCACCCGTGAGAAGTCCCATTTTATACATTGTATAGAGAAGCTTTCTGTGCGAGGGCTTGAAGCCGTCTATCTCGGGGAGCGCACGGGAGATGATTACGCTCATCGCATACGGCATATAGTTTTTTTCAAGGGTATCTGTGATAGTTTCTTCCGCAACGATACCGCTGCCTGCGATATACGCATCGGGCATACCGACTGTTTTTTTCTTAGGCGCTGATTTGCCTGAATTTTTTCTTGCCATTTATCCCGCCCCCTTTTATGAAATATCCGCAAGTTCAAGATACTTGCATCCGTATTCGGAAATATAGTCTTTTCTGCCCTGCAGGTTGTCACCGAGCAAAAGGTCGAACATATTTGCTGTTGCTTCCATATCGACAGGAGTTACCTTTATAAGACGGCGTGTTTCGGGGTTCATTGTTGTGAGCGACATCATTTCGGGGTCGTTCTCGCCAAGACCTTTCGAGCGGTCAATCTTATATTTCTGGTCGCCTATCATTCCGAGTATCTCGCCCTTTTCCTTTTCGTTATAAGCGAAATAGGTCTTGTCCTTTGTAGTAATTTCAAACAGCGGAGATTCTGCGATATAGACATAGCCCTGCTCGATAAGCGTTGGAGTAAGACGGTAGAGCATTGTAAGGATAAGTGTTCTGATCTGGAAGCCGTCTACATCGGCATCGGTACAGATTATGATCTTGTTCCAACGAAGATTGTCGATATTAAAGGTCGAAAGCTCCTTGTTTGCCTTGGTTGTGACCTCAACTCCGCAGCCGAGAACTTTTATAAGGTCTGTGATGATATCGTTCTTGAAAATTTTCGCATAATCAGCTTTAAGGCAGTTGAGTATTTTTCCTCGAACAGGGATTATAGCCTGAAATTCGGCATCACGGGCTGTTTTGCACGAGCCGAGAGCCGAGTCACCCTCAACGATGAAAATTTCACGCCTTGAAAGGTCTTTTGTACGGCAGTCTACGAATTTTTCAACCATATTTGCAAGGTCTATCTGCTTTGTGAGGTTGTTTTTCGTATTCTGACGGATACGTTCGGCAGATTCACGGCTGCGCTTGTTTATGAGTATCTGGTCGGCGATCTTGTTCGCATCGTCGGGGTTCTCGATGAAGTAAACCTCGAGCGAATGTTTGAGAAAATCTACCATATTGTCATAGATAGACTTATTGTTGATAGCTTTTTTGGTCTGGTTTGCGTAGGAAGTATAGGTCGAGAATGTGGACGAAACGAGAACAAGGCTGTCGAGAACGTCATCGTCCTTTATCGACTTTTCGCCTGCTTTATACTTTCCGCTTGTCTTTATATAGTTGTCGATGAACGAACGGAACGCCTGACGGACGGCTTTCTGCGGCGAACCCTCGTGTTCAAGGTAGCTGGAGTTATGGTAATACTCCTGAAAGCTTACCTTGTTTGAAAAAGCAAATGCGCAGGAGAGCTTCATTTTGTATTCGGGACGGTCGTCACTGTCACGACCCTTGCGCTCGCAGGAAACGAACTGTCGGGCGGTAAGTCCGTCATTGCCGATAATTTCATCGATATAGTCGGTGATGCCGTTTTCATAGTAATAAACAGACTCATCGAAGCCGCCCGTTGCAAGCTCATAGCGGAAAACAAATGTGACTTTCGGGTTTACGACAGCCTGCTTTTTCATCATATTCTCGAAGTATTCACGCTCGATATTTATATCGGTGAAAACGGCTGTATCGGGTCGCCAGCGTGTTCTTGTACCCGTTTGCTTGCCCTTATACGGCTCTTTTGAAAGTCCGCCGATGTTTTCGCCGTGTTCAAAGTGGAGATTATACTTGAAGCCGTCACGGAGAACTTCAACGTCCATAAATTCCGATGCATACTGCGTTGCACAAGCGCCCAAGCCGTTAAGACCGAGGGAGAATTCATAGTCGGAATTGTCATATTTGCCGCCTGCGTAAAGTTCGCAGTAGACAAGCTCCCAGTTATATCTTTCCTCGGCGTTGTTATAGTCAACGGGGCAGCCTCGTCCGCAGTCTGCAACTTCGATAGACTTATCCTGATAGTAGGTGACGGTTATCTTGTCGCCGTGGCCGCCTCTGGCTTCGTCTATGGAGTTGGAGATTATCTCAAAAACGGAGTGTTTGCAGCCTTCGAGGTCGTCCGAACCGAAGATAACGGCAGGACGAAGTCTAACTCGGTCTGCGCCTTTGAGCATCGAGATACTTTCGTTGTCATAATTCTTCTTTTTTGCCATTTACATTCTGCCCTTTCAGTTGTTCTTTTCAAATTCCGCAGCAGCCCAGCCGCCGTTTTCGCGAAGTTCGATGCGCTTGAAGCCGTTCTTTTCCATTGCTTCCATAACTTCATCGCAGCGTTCGATTATTATGCCCGAAATGATTATCTTTGCATCGGGTTTCATAAAGCTGCCAAAGATAGGGCTCATTGCGATAAGGACATCGGCAACGATATTTGCAACGACAACGTCATATCCGCCGCCAAGCTTTGCGCGAAGTTCTTCATCGCCGATGATATTTCCGACATAAGCATCAAAAACGCTTTCGGGGATATTGTTCTTTGCAAAGTTTTCCTTTGCGATCTTTACCGAGTTCTGGTCGATATCGACAGCGGCGGCTTTTTCCGCGCCGAGGAGAATTCCTGCGATAGAAAGTATTCCGCTTCCGCAGCCGAGGTCGAGGAGTTTATCGCCCTTTTTAACGGTCTTTTCGATAAGTTCAAGGCAAAGACGCGTTGTGTTGTGCTGACCCGTGCCAAAGCTTGATGCAGGGTCAATTTCGAGAACGGTTCTTCCGTTCGGGTTATCGTATTCTTCCCAAGAGGGTTTTACGGCAAGGCGTGTGCCGACTTCAAACGGCTTGAAATACTGCTTCCAGTTGTTTGCCCAGTCCTCTTCCTTTATGCCCGAAAGCTCAACGGCAAGTCTGCCGAATTTATTATCCGCATCACGTTCCTTGAGCGCTGTCATTTCACGCTTCAAAGCGGCGAGCATCTCTCTGCCCTGCTCATTATCTGCGATATAAACGGTCACGCAGGTTTCGCAGGTACGCATTTCCATAAGGTCATCGTCTATATAATCCCAGTTTCCGTCCTTGCGTTCGAGAAATTCTTCAAAATCCTGAGAGTCCTTTATTTCAAAGCCCGTTATGCCCACTCCGAGCAGACAGCCGCAGACGGGGTCAATTCCCTCGGTAGTTGTATAAACCTTAGCTTCGATCCAGTTTGTGTTATCCATAATGCGTTTATCCTTTCTGTTCTGATTTTAGCCATACTATATTATTTTACACCTTTTTTCAGATAATTTCAAGTACGAATTTTCATTTTGCGGCAAATTTGTCCGTATAAAAAAATTCTTAGAAAAAATCGAAAAAATTTTTCCAAAACCCTTGACAACGCTTTAGTGCTGTGATATAATACAGACAAAGTTAATAAGTAAGTAAATTCTATGAACAAAAGCAAGTAGCGTTTCTGACGGAGTACAGAGAGCCTGCGGTCGGTGTGAGCAGGTCTTACGGGTTTCGTGAATGGGTTTGTGAGAAGCAATGGTGAATGGGTCTTCCCTATTAGCCTGCGCCGAGTTTCCTGCGTTAGTGGATAGGGTATTAATGCGTTGGCGGCGTACTTGAAATGAAATATCGAAAGTATCTGTTATCCGCAATTGTACTCAATGAGGCGGATAGCGGTTTTTTTATCCGCAAATCAGGGTGGCACCACGAGGAACATCGTCCCTGACCTTTGTATAAGAAGGTCAGCACGTTGTTCCTCTTTTTTATTTTATTTATTGAAAGGTCGATGAATATGTTATTCCCATCAAAAGAAGAAGTTAAAAAGCTCCTGACGAATTACAAGACTGTTCCCGTTTTTCACGAAACACTAATCGACAGCGCAACTCCCGTAAGGCTTTTCGCAGGACTTCGAGAAAAATATGACAACTGCTTTATTCTCGAAAGCGTTGACAATACAGAGCAATGGGGACGATATTCATTCATCGGCATTGACCCTAAAAAAGAGATCAAAATTTTCGGCGACAAGGCTGAGATAACCACAGACGGCAAGACGGAAAATGTTGAATGTCCCGACTCTATCGCTCTTTACAACAGTATCCTTGCGGAGCATACTTCCCCCGTTTTCCCTAACAAGCCAAAGCTCACGGGCGGACTTATCGGCTACTTCGGATATGACACGGTGAGAAGCTTCGAGAAGAAGCTTACTAACATTCCCGAAGATGATCTTCAGATGCCCGATTCAAATATGTTCCTTTACGATGAGATCGTGGCTTACGACCACCTTTCCAACAAGGCTGTTATAATCGTGAACATCAATGCGGGCGAAGATGTTGACATTGCATACGAAGGCGCTTATGCAAAGGCTCACGAAATTGAAAAGGTGCTTAAAAACTGTCCTGCCGTTGATTCTGCCGAAAGCTCGGGAAACGGTGCCAATCTTGAAGTGAAGTCGAACTTCACCAAGGAAGAATATATGGCTATCGTTGAAAAGGGCAAGGAACACATCAAAAACGGTGACATCAGTCAGATAGTTCTTTCACAGCGTTTTGAAATTGCAAATCCGCCGAAGCCTTTCGACGTTTACAGAATGCTGCGCTCGACAAATCCTTCGCCGTATCTTTACTTCTTCGACCACAAGGATTACTGCTTCGCAGGTGCTTCACCCGAGATGCTCGTAAGCGTTACGGACGGTGTTGTTGTTACAAAGCCTATCGCAGGAACGATGCCGCGCGGCAAGACCGAGGAAGAAGACAAGGCTTACGAAAATAGACTTGTGAACGACATCAAGGAACGTTCCGAACACACGATGCTCGTTGACCTCGGCAGAAACGATATCGGCAGAGTCTGCAAGCTCGGTTCGGTAAATGTTACCGATTTTATGAGAGTTGAACGTTACTCAAAGGTCATGCACCTTGTTTCCGATGTTCAGGGTCAGCTTGCCGATGACAAGACGGCAATGGATGCTCTTATGTCAGTACTTCCTGCAGGAACGCTCTCGGGTGCGCCAAAGGTAAGGGCAATGCAGCTCATTGACGAGCTTGAAAACAAGAAGCGAGGTCTTTACGGCGGAACGGTCGGATATCTCGGATTCAGCGGAAACATCGACACCTGCATCGCTATCAGAACAGTCCTTTTCAAGAATGACAAGGCTTATGTTCAGGCAGGCGCAGGAATTGTATATGACAGCGTTGCCGAAACGGAATACGAAGAAACAAAAAACAAGGCTCTTGCTGTTGTAAATGCAGTCAGAGAAGCTGCAAAGCTTTAAGGGGGCGTTTTTATGATACTTTTAATTGATAACTACGACAGCTTTACATACAACCTTTATCAGCAGATAGGTTCAATCTATCCCGACATCAAGGTCGTAAGAAACGATATGATAACACTCGATGAAATTGAAACGCTTGCGCCCGAAGCACTCGTTATCTCTCCGGGTCCCGGATATCCAAGCGAAGCCGGTATCTCCGTTGACGCTATCAGGCGTTTTGCGGGAAAGATCCCTATTCTCGGCGTTTGCCTTGGTCATCAGTCAATTGCCGAAGCTTTCGGCGGAAAGATAGTCCGTGCGCTTGAACCTAAGCACGGCAAGGCTTCGATGATAACCGTAAACAACAGCACACCGCTTTTCAAGGGTATGCCAGAAAAGATAAAAGCCGCAAGATATCATTCGCTCATTGTTGAAAAAGCTTCTCTCCCCGAGTGTCTTGAAGTTATCGCAGAGGACGAGGACGGTCAGATAATGGCGCTCCGCCACAAGGAGCTTGCTGTTTACGGCGTTCAGTTCCACCCCGAGTCCGTTCTCACCGATCTTGGCAAGAGTATGATATCGAACTTCCTTTCCGAAATCGCAGGAATAAGCGGTTTTGAAAAGGTCACAGTTCCCCTCCCCGACTCGGAGCGCAAGGCTCTTATGAAGTACATCAGGATAGTTTCCGAAGGAAAAGATCTCACTCCTGCCGAGGCTGAAGATGCTATGGATATCATTATGTCAGGCGGCGCTACCGATGCACAGATAGCAGGTTTCCTTGCATTTCTCCGTGCAAAGGGTGAAACTACCGATGAAATTACAGGCTTTGCACGCATAATGCGCAAAAAGGCATCTATCGTGCCGACTTCAAAATCGGCTGTTGATATCGTCGGAACGGGCGGCGACCTTGCAGGTTCGTTCAACATTTCAACTACTTCGTCATTCGTTATCGCAGGAACGGGTCTTAACGTTGCAAAGCACGGCAACCGCAGTGTTTCGAGCAAGAGCGGTGCGGCTGATGTTCTTGAATCGCTTGGCGTAAAGATATCGCTCTCCCCTGCACAGGCTTCGGCTTGCATACAGAATGTCGGAATCTCGTTCCTTTTCGCACAGTCGTTCCACAGCAGTATGCGCTTTGTCGGAAAGGCTCGCCGTGAAATGGGCGTTCGCACGGTATTCAACATTCTCGGTCCTCTTGCAAACCCTGCACTTTCCGATTATATCCTGCTCGGCGTTTACGACCCTGCTTTGCTGGAAACAATGGCGACCGTACTTATGAATCTTGGCGTAAAGAGCGCGATGATCGTTTACGGTGACGGTCTTGACGAGGTTTCCGTTTCGGGCGAAACAAAGGTATGCGAACTTCGCGGAAAGAAGATAATCAAGTACAGCATCACTCCCGAGGAATTCGGCTTGAAGCGTTACCCAAAGGAAGACATTGTCGGCGGAACACCTGCTGAAAATGCACAGATAACGCTCAACATTCTTTCGGGCAAAGAACACGGTGCAAAGCGTGACATCGTTCTTCTCAACTCTGCCTGCGCTATCTACTGCACGGGTGCGGCAAGCTCTATTGAAGAGGGTCTTGAAATGGCTCGTGATTCTATCGACAGCGGTAAGGCTCTTGCAAAGCTTGAAAAGTTAAAAGAATTTTCCAACAGGGAGTAAGCTATGATACTCGATGAAATAGTTGAAAAAAGAAAAATACAGCTTGAACGTGAAAAGGCGGCGGCTGACATTGAAACGGTGAAAAAAGCCGCTGAAAAGCTTGACAGACAGTGCAAAAGCTTCAAGTCCGCTCTTGCAAATCCCGACAGACTCTCGGTGATCTCCGAGGTCAAAAAGGCTTCGCCCTCAAAGGGTCTTATCCAGCCGGATTTTGACCCCGTGAAGATCGCAAAGGAATATGAAGTCTGCGGTGCGGACGCTGTTTCCTGCCTGACGGAAGAATATTACTTCCAAGGCTCGTCCGAATACTTCAAGGCGATCCGCCAAGCTATTTGTTTACCGATGATACGCAAGGATTTTATCATCGACGAATATCAGATATACGAGGCTCGTTTAATGGGGGCAGATGCGATACTTCTTATAGCGGCTGTGCTTGATGATGAAAAGCTGAAGCATTTTGGTGATATCGCGCATTCGCTCGGACTTGATATCCTTGCCGAAACGCACGATGAAAGCGAACTTGAACGTGTGCTTGCTCTTGATTTTGATATTATCGGCATCAACAACCGCAACCTCAAAACGTTTGAAGTTACACTTGAAACGACTGCAAGACTTGCAGGAATGATACCCGAGGGAAAAGTCATTATTTCAGAGAGCGGTATCAGAGATAATGCTGATATGAAAACTGTACGGGACTACGGTGCGGACGCTGTTCTAATCGGTGAAACGCTTATGCGAAGCGGAAATATCGGTGCGACGCTCACAGCTTTGAGGGAAAATGTATGATAAAGCTTTGCGGAATGAGAAGAAGCGAAGACGCTGCTTACTGCAATGAATGTATGCCAGATTATATTGGTTTTATCTTCGCAGAAAGCAAGCGAAAGGTTTTGCCCGAGCTTGCAGAACAGCTTCGGAGTAAACTTGACCCGAAGATAGTCACTGTCAGTGTAACGGTAAATGCTACTATTGAATTTTTTGCGGAAATAAGCGGTTCGGCTGATATTTTTCAGCTTCACGGGAATGAAGATGCCGAATATATTTTGGCTTTGAGAAAGCTTTTCCCCGAAAAAGAGATATGGAAAGCAGGACGGATACGTTCCGAAGCTGACATTGATGCTTTGGCTGAAATTTCTGCCGACAAGTTCGTTCTTGACGCTTTTTCTGCTGATGCTTACGGCGGAACGGGCAAAAAGATAGATGAAAAGCTGCTCGCTTATGCAAAAAACAAACTTTCAAAGCCGTTTTTCATCGCAGGCGGTATCGACAGTTCAAATATTGCTGATATAATCAATAAATACGCGCCCTACGGAGTTGACCTTAGCAGCGGAATTGAAACAAACGGTTTCAAGGACAGGGCAAAGATGCTTGAAATAATGAAAATATACCACAATTTAACGGAGGATAAATAAAATGAGTGAAAGCAAAGGAAGATATGGCATTTACGGCGGACAGTATGTTCCCGAAACCGTAATGAATGCAGTTACGGAGCTTGAAGAAGCTTACAACAAGTACAAAGATGACCCCGAATTCATTGCAGAGCTGAAAAAACTTTACCGCGATTATGCAGGCAGACCGTCTATGCTTTATTATGCAGACAAGATGACAAAAGACCTCGGCGGTGCGAAAATTTATCTCAAGCGTGAGGACCTCAACCACACAGGTTCGCACAAGATAAACAACGTTCTCGGTCAGATACTTCTTGCAAAGAGAATGGGCAAAAAGAGAATTATCGCCGAAACGGGAGCAGGTCAGCACGGTGTTGCTACGGCTACTGTATGCGCGCTTTTCGGACTTGAATGTCAGGTCTATATGGGTGCGGAGGACGTTAAGCGTCAGTCGCTCAATGTTTACAGAATGAATCTTCTCGGCACAAAGGTCATACCCGTTGAGAGCGGCACGGCTACGCTCAAAGATGCTATCAATGAGGCTATGCGTGACTGGTGCACAAATATTTCTACGACTTTCTACTGCATCGGCTCAGTAATGGGTCCTCACCCTTATCCACAAATGGTTCGTGATTTCCAGAAGATAATCTCCGAGGAAACAAAGGCACAGCTTATGGAAGCTGAGGGCAGACTCCCCGACTGTGTTGTAGCCTGCGTTGGCGGCGGCTCGAACGCTATGGGTTCGTTCTATGATTTCATCGGCGATGAAAGCGTTCGTCTTGTTGGTGCTGAAGCCGCAGGAAAGGGCATTGAAACAAAGCTTCATGCCGCAACGCTCGCAAAGGGTTCACTCGGAATTTTCCACGGAATGAAGTCTATCTTCCTCCAGAATGAATTCGGTCAGATCGACCCAGTTTACTCCATTTCGGCAGGTCTTGACTACCCGGGAATCGGTCCTGAACACGCTTATTTATGGGAAACAAAGCGCGCTGAATATGTTGATATCACCGATGAAGAAGCAGTTCAGGCGTTTGAATATCTCTCACGCACAGAGGGTATCATTCCTGCTATTGAATCGTCACACGCTGTTGCGGCTGCACGAAAAATAGCGCCTACAATGGGCAAGGATCAGATAATGGTCATCACGATTTCGGGCAGAGGCGACAAGGACGTTTACTCCATTGCCAAGTACCGCGGCATTGACATTGTGGAATCATAAGGAGGAAAATTCAATGAACAGAATAGATGCTTGCCTTTCAAAGCTCAAAGCAGAGGGCAAAAAGGCTCTTATTACTTTTATAACAGCAGGCGACCCGTCACTCGACACAACGGAAAAGCTTGTGCTTACGATGTTTGACAACGGCGCTGACATTATCGAAATAGGTGTTCCGTTCTCCGACCCTATCGCAGAGGGTACGACTATTCAGGAAGCAAGTCTTCGTGCGCTTTCCACGGGCGAAACTAACCTTGACACTATCTTTGAACTTGTAAAAAGACTTCGTGCAAAGACCGACAAGCCGCTCGTGCTTATGATGTACATAAACACTATTTTCCGCTACGGCACGGAGAAGTTTTTCAAGCTTTGCAAGGAGGACGGCATTGACGGTGTTATCGTTCCCGATCTTCCTTATGAGGAACGTGACGAGATACTCCCTTACGCAAAAGCTAACGGCATTATCCCGATAAGCATGGTAACTCCTGCTTCGCACGAACGAATCAGAGCTATCGCTTCGCAGGCGGAGGGATTCCTCTACTGCGTTTCGTCCAACGGTGTAACGGGCACAAGAAGCAGCTTTTCGACTGATTTTGACAGCTTCTTCGGTGAGATAAAGAAAAGCTGCAAGATTCCTGCAATGGTCGGTTTCGGCATTTCTTCTCCCGAGCAGGCTAAGAAGATGAGCAGCTACTGCGACGGTGTTATTGTCGGAAGTGCAGTCGTAAAGATAGTTGCGCAGTATGGCAAGGACAGTGCAGAAAAGGTCGGCGAATTCACCAAGTCGCTCAAAGAGGCTATGAACTAAAAAAGTTTACATTTACGTCTTGTGTAATTAAACGTTTAGCCCACTTGAAAAGCAGATTTTAATATGCTATAATTATGGGGATTTCCGAAGCGGTTTTCGGAAATTCCCTATTATTTTCAAGGAGAATTTTTTATGAGAAATATATCTTCGGCAGAGCTTTTAAAAGAATGGACGGCAGGCTGGAACGTCGGCAACTCGCTCGATGCCTGCAAATGCGGCGGACTTGAATCGGAAGAATCGTGGCACAATCCCAAGGTTACGCAGAAGCTTATCGACGGCGTTATTTCGACGGGGATAAACGTTATCCGTGTTCCTGCAACTTGGTCAAATCATCTTGATGAGAACTACAATGTTGATGCTGCTTGGATGGATCGCGTTCAGGAAGTTGTTGACTACGCTTACAAGCGCGGCGTTTTCGTAATTCTCAACACGCATCATGAAAACTTCCTTTACACTTCGCAGGAGAATTATCCAAAGGCATCGGAGATCCTTGTTCGTGTTTGGGAACAGATATGTGAGCGTTTCGGCAATTACGGCGAACGTTTGCTTTTTGAGGGACTCAACGAACCGCGCAAGAACGGTGCGCCCGATGAATGGCACTGCACCGATGAAGAAGCTTTTGATGTTGTGAACAAGCTTAATATGGATTTTGTAAAGACGGTTCGTTCGAGCGGCGGAAAAAATGCTATCCGTCATCTTGTACTTGCGACCTACTGCGGAGCTTGCACGGACGAGATAATGCGCTCGCTTGAAATTCCCGATGATGACAAAGTAATTGTTAATGTTCACTCGTACATTCCGTGGGATTTTGCGGCGGAAGAAAACGGTTTGGAGGTTTTCAACGAAACTGCGGAGCTTGATGCGACATTCGGTTATATGAAAAAATATGTTATCGACAAGAAAGTTCCGCTCATCATTGATGAATTCGGTGCTGTTGACCGCGGAAACACGGCAGAGCGTATCAAGTACCTTGAATACTTCAAGTCAAAGGCAGATGAACTCGGCATAAAGTATCTTTGGTGGGACAACGGCTACAGACGCAGCTTTGCGCTCTTTGACCGCAAGAACGGCAAGCCTTATTTCAAGGATATTGTTGAAACTCTTGTCAAGTAATTGTGAAAAGTGTGCATTATCCTGCTGATTTTGAGAATAATATATGCATAGTGACAAAAGTAAAAAAAGGTATTGACAAATTATATCAAATTTGATATAATAAATAAGCGTTGTGAGAAAGCATTAAAAAGTTTCACAACACTTTGAGTTATTAGCTCAGTCGGCAGAGCATCTGACTTTTAATCAGAGGGTCTGGGGTTCAAATCCCCAATAGCTCACCAGTTTAAAACCCCGTAGAACTTAGGTTCTGCGGGGTTTGCTGTTTATAAAGTACACACTTAGGTACACATTACGAATTACGAGTGTGAAATTATATCAGTCTTCTGTTACGTTCGATGCATATGTTTAATACTCCTGAATTATTAAAAGACAAGAACAAACGGCTCTTCAATTATCTTAAAAGGATGATGAATAATGTTTGATGCCCAAGAATTTATACGCACATTTAGTGCCAAACCGCATACAATCAGAGAGCTTTTCGACGCACTGACAGATAACGGATTAACAAAGGAAGAAGCTGACAAAGAGCTGACAAAGCATTTCAAATCGGTGAAAAACGAGGGTTTTGACCAACACGCGCCAATAAAATATAAGCACTCTGAATAAAAGTGCTCGCTGTCCTTATATTATTTTTCGAATGCACAAAAGTCAGTAGTACGACAATTGTTCATCAAAACTATTCAAAATATCAAAACAGAAAATCCCACTTGTTCCGAGAAACAAGTGGGATTTTTTCATTGGCACCCCCTGCGAGAATCGAACTCACAACTAACCCTTAGGAGGGGTTTATTATATCCATTTAACTAAGGAGGCTTAACCAACTTTTTTATTATATCATATTTACATTGGAATTGCAAGGGGTTTTGCAAAAATTTGGTTTGTTTGATGATCAAAGCACCAACAAATGTTATATCACTCGGCACTTCTATAAACTGACGTTATATTTCTTATCACAAATATATATAGTACAAAGACGTTTTTTATATAAAATGCTCTTGAAAATATGAAAAAAATGTGCTATGATAAAAGTATAAATTATATGGAAGGTGTTTACAATGGAAATAAAAATCACTAAAACCACTTCACCGAAGGCAAAGCCAACTGATGAAACAAAGCTTGGTTTCGGCCATATTTTCACAGACCACATGTTCATGATGAACTATGATGAGGGTCAGGGCTGGCACGATGCAAGAATCGTTCCTTACGGTCCTATCCCGCTCGACCCTGCTGCAATGTGTCTGCATTACGGTCAGGCTGACTTTGAGGGACTCAAGGCTTACAGAACGCCTGACGGTCACATCAATCTTTTCCGCCCCGACCAGAACATGGCTCGTCTTAACGTTTCAAACGATCGTCTTTGCATTCCTAAGATCGATGAAGCATTCGCTGTTGAAGCTATCAAGAAGCTTGTTGAAGTAGATCAGGACTGGATCCCACACGCAGAGGGAACTTCACTTTACATCAGACCTTACATTTTCGCAGTTGATCCTATGGTTGGCGTTCATCCTGCAAAGCATCTTCTTTTCGTTATTATCCTCTCCCCTGTTGGCGCTTACTATGATAACGGACTTGCTCCAGTTAAGATCTATGTTGAAGAAAACTATGTTCGTGCAGTTACGGGCGGCACAGGCTTCACAAAGGCTGCTGCAAACTACGCTATCTCCCTTAAGGCTCAGGAAGAAGCTGAGAAGCAGGGTTATGCTCAGGTTCTTTGGCTTGACGGTGTACACAGAAAGTACATTGATGAAGTTGGTGCTATGAACGTATTCTTCGTTGTTGAGGGCGAAGTTATCACACCGAGCCTTGACAGAGGTTCTATCCTCGGCGGTATCACAAGAAAGTCATGCATTCAGATACTTAAGGATATGGGTTACAAGGTTACAGAGCGCGATATTACTATCGATGAGCTTATCAAGGCTTATGACGAAGGCAAGTTTGACGAAGCATTCGGCACAGGCACGGCTGCTGTTATCTCCCCTGTTGGTGAACTCAAATACGGCAGCAAGATCATGACTATCAATGACGGCAAGATCGGTGAGATCTCACAGAAGCTTTACGACACACTCACGGGTATCCAGTGGGGCAAGCTTCCCGACAAGTTCAACTGGACTGTTAAGGTCAAGTAATTATAAGGGACTTCCCTTTCAGACAAACACAGCAAATAAAAAATGCGCATCACTTGTACAGCATACAAATGGTACGCATTTTTATTATGTATTTAATTAACAAAGCTTTTTATCTCTTCGCTTATTTCCCGATATTTATGGTCGTGGACATAATGTGGACAATCCAATTCAATAAAATTGACATTATCATTTTCGGAAAAATACTCTTTCGGAATACTTCTCCACCTTTCCTCGGTAAATCCCGTTCCGCCCGATCCGTCAGATATGAACAACAGCATCGGCACTTGCGGAATTCCGTTTTCTTTTACGATTTCCGCATTATCCTTCACGGATTTTGCTTCATTTATCATCGTCACAGTTGCAGTTCTTTGATAAAATACAGCTCTGTATATCTCCTTTTCCTTATCAGACAACGTTCCGAACTTGACGGCATCGCTTTCGGAAAGGCTTGGTATCCATCTTGTGATACCCAATTTAGCGCCATACTGACCAAGCGTCATCGTAGGAATACTGATATCCATTTCATCATAATGATCAGGTACAGCCATATCCAAGCCGACGATTGCTTCAACCTCATCAGGATATTTCTGCGCCCAATACAGAGCCTCTAAGCCTGACATTGAATGAGGACAGAGTACATACGGACCTTTTACGCCTGCTTTATCGAGCGCTGTTCTTGTTTCACTCAATATTGTATCTATGTCCCTTTTTTCATCTACAACGTCACTAAAGCCGTAACCGAATTTTTCTACGACTGCAATTTTGTATTCATCGCTCAACAGTGAATACAACGACTTAAAATCCAATATCGGAGAGCAAGTTCCGCCGCCTGACATAAACACAAGAGTTTTGTCACCCTCGCCTTCTGTGTACACGCTCATATTGTGACCGTTCACTTCAACCAATTCGCCTAAAGGGGTAAGCAGATCTTTTTCTTTTGAACTGCATATTTTATGGCGAACCAACGATATTATGACAAATAAAACAATCACTGCAATGATTATCAATATTACTTTCAAAGCTATACTCAATACTTTTTTCACACTGCACCGCCTTAAATACCTATATTTCTGCACAATTTTAAATCAATAAAAAGAAAAAGCCGCCCCTATGCAGACTCGGGACGACTTCTCAAATGGAGCTAACTATCAGATTTGAACTGACGACCTCATCCTTACCAAGGATGTGCTCTACCAACTGAGCTAAGTTAGCACGTTCACAATTTCAGAACGCTTATATATTATAGCTCAAAAAAACACGTTTGTCAAGGGTTTTTGAAAAAATATTTTCCAAAATGAATAAAACTGCGATTTTGCGTCAAATATATGCTCAAACAAATATGATATGCAAAAGGACGGTCATTATTCATGAGCAAAAAATTTATCATTCAGGCAGCTTTACTTATTGGATTTATCACGACGGTATTCTGCGAGGGTATATGCGCTTTTGCGGAGAGCAGGCGCGGCATAACCGAGGACGTTTTTCGTCTGCACGTTATTGCAAACTCGGATTCGGACGAAGATCAGGCTTTGAAGCTTCGTGTAAGGAATGCTGTACTTGAAGCGAGTGCCGATATTTTCGGCGGTGCTGTTTCGGCGGCTGATGCGAAGCGTCTTTCGGAGGAAAATATTCAGCTTTTTGAGGCTGCTGCGGCTTCGGAGATCGCTGCTTCGGGTTATGATTATCCCGTGCGTTGCGAAGTTGGAACTGTTCATTTCGACAGACGCGTTTACGGAAGTGCGGAGCTTCCCGAGGGTGATTATTCTGCGCTCAGGGTCATCATCGGCGAGGGTGAGGGCAAAAACTGGTGGTGCGTGATGTTCCCTGCTCTTTGTTTACCTGCGGTGACGAATACGGACGAAGTTCTTTCACTCGCTGCCGAAAACGGTGCTATATCAGCTGAGGAGCTTGAACTTATGCAGGACCCCGAAAACTACGAAGTGAAATTTTACTTCGCCGAGGTGATAAAGAAGCTTTGTGAAAAGCTTAACAAAGCTTGATTTTACGAAGTTACACCGATCTTAGATAAAATTATCAGCCGTTTATATAAAAATTTTGCAAAAGGGCTTGAAAAATCTGCCGAAATGATATAAAATAGTATTGTATAGTTTAGGACTTTTGAGCGTGAACGGTTTAATACGTCAGCGTTCGGTCTTAGGCTCTAATCAAATTTATTACGAAAGGATGTCATACCAATGGCAGGATTAAACAAAGTTTCGGTTGACGACATTAACGTAAAGGGTAAGAAGGTACTCGTAAGAGTTGACTTCAACGTTCCTCTCAAGGACGGCAAGATCACTAATGATAACAGAATCACAGCTGCACTTCCTACAATCAAGAAGCTCGTAGCTGACGGCGGCAAGGTTGTACTTTGCTCTCACCTCGGCAAGCCTAAGAATGGTCCTGAGGACAAGTTCTCCCTCAAGCCCGCTGCAGACAGACTTGCAGAACTTCTCCCCGGCACTAAGGTTACTTTCGCAGCTGACGATACAGTAGTTGGTGAGAACGCTAAGAAGGCTGTTGCTGAAATGGCTGACGGCGACATCGTTGTTCTCCAGAACACAAGATTCAGAGGCGCTGATGAAACAAAGAACGGTGAAAACCTCTCCAAGGAACTCGCTGATCTCGTTGACGATCAGGTATTCGTTATGGACGCTTTCGGTTCTGCTCACCGTGCACACGCTTCCACAGCAGGAGTTACAAAGTTTGTAAAGGAAACAGCAGTAGGCTACCTCATGCAGAAGGAGATCCAGTATCTCGGAAATGCAGTTGAGAACCCTGTTCGTCCTTTCGTTGCAATCCTCGGCGGCGCTAAGGTTGCTGACAAGCTCAACGTTATCTCCAACCTCCTCGAAAAGTGCGACACACTCATCATCGGCGGTGGTATGGCTTACACATTCCTCAAGGCTAAGGGCTACGAAGTTGGTCTTTCCCTCGTTGACGATGAAAAGATCGAATACTGCAAGGAAATGATGGCTAAGGCTGAAAAGAACGGCAAGAAGCTTCTTCTTCCTATCGACACAGTTGTTGCTGCAGGTTTCCCTGATCCTATCGATGCTCCTATCGAAGTTCAGACTGTTGATTCCGACAAGATCCCTGCTGATAAGGAAGGTCTTGATATTGGTGAAAAGACAAGAGCTCTCTTCGCTGACGCTGTAAAGACAGCTAAGACAGTTGTTTGGAACGGACCTATGGGCGTATTCGAGAACCCAACACTTGCAGCAGGTACAATCGCTGTTGCTCAGGCTCTCGCTGATACAGACGCTACAACAATCATCGGCGGCGGTGACTCTGCTGCTGCTGTAATCCAGCTCGGCTTCTCCGACAAGATGAGCCACATCTCCACAGGCGGCGGTGCTTCCCTCGAATACCTCGAAGGCAAGGTACTCCCGGGCGTTGATGTTATCGCTGACAAGAAGTAATTGCTTCGGAAACATGAATTTATATGGACTGCTGCTCGGGTTTATGCTCGGGCGGCAGTTTTTTATTCTATAATAGTATTATTTATATAAAAGCAGGCAATATATTGAGTGCTAATAAAACCTAACCGTAAAAAGGCTCAAGTATTTGACATATTTTATATTTAACAAGCATATTTATAGAATTAATTGTGCACATTGCTAAAGTTTTGAGAAAAATATGTGAAAGCTCTTGATTTTCTATATGAATATGGTAAAATATATTTAGCACTCAGGAAGTAAGAGTGCTAACAGAGTGATGATAACATTGCTAATACTATATAATATAAGGAGGAGTCTTAAATGACTATCAAACCACTTGCAGACAGAGTTGTAATTAAGATGACCGAGGCTGAGGAAACCACCAAGAGCGGTATTATCCTCGCAGGTTCGGCTAAGGAAAAGCCACAGATCGCAGAGATCGTTGAAGTTGGACCGGGCGGCGTTGTTGACGGCAAGGAAGTCAAGATGATCGTTAAAAAGGGTCAGAAAGTCCTCATTTCCAAGTACAGCGGCACAGAGGTAAAGATCGACGGTCAGGAATACACTATCCTCCGTCAGGACGATATCCTCGCAGTTGTTGAATAATTTCATCTGATATTTTATTACAAGGAGATTGATTTATATGGCAAAGAATATAGCTTACGGCGAAGAAGCAAGAAAGTCGCTTCAGGCAGGTATTGACAAGCTCGCAAATACAGTAAAGATCACACTCGGACCTAAGGGCAGGAACGTTGTTCTCGACAAGAAGTTCGGCGCTCCCCTTATCACAAACGATGGTGTTACTATTGCAAAGGAGATCGAACTTGAAGACCCATTTGAGAATATGGGTGCACAGCTCGTTAAGGAAGTTGCTACAAAGACAAACGATGCAGCAGGTGACGGTACAACGACCGCTACACTTCTTGCTCAGGCTCTTATCAGAGAGGGTATGAAGAACATCGCAGCAGGCGCAAACCCGATGATCGTTCGTAAGGGTATGGCAAAGGCTGTTGACACTGCTGTTGAAGCTATCAAGGCTAACTCCGTTCAGATCTCCGGCTCTGACGATATCGCAAGCGTTGCCGCAAACTCCGCTGCTGACGAAAATGTCGGCAAGCTCATTGCAGAAGCTATGGAAAAGGTCACAGCTGACGGCGTAATCACAATTGAAGAATCCAAGACCGCTGAAACATACTCCGAAGTTGTTGAAGGTATGCAGTTCGACAGAGGTTACATCACACCTTATATGGTAACCGACACAGACAAGATGGAAGCTGTTATCGATGACGCTTACATTCTTATCACAGACAAGAAGATCTCCTCTATCCAGGAAATCCTCCCGCTTCTTGAACAGATCGTTAAGACAGGCAAGAAGCTCGTTATCATTGCAGAAGATGTTGAGGGCGAAGCTCTTTCCACCCTTATCGTAAACAAGCTCAGAGGCACATTCACCTGCGTAGCTGTTAAGGCTCCGGGCTTCGGCGACAGACGTAAGGAAATGCTTCAGGATATTGCAATTCTCACAGGCGGTCAGGTAATTTCCTCCGAGATCGGACTTGAACTTTCCGACACATCTATGGAACAGCTCGGTCAGGCAAAGCAGGTCAAGATCACAAAGGAAAACACAGTTATCGTTGACGGCGCAGGCAACAAGCAGGACATCAAGGAAAGGATCAACCAGATCAAGGCACAGATCGAAACAACAACTTCCGAGTTCGACAAGGAAAAGCTTCAGGAAAGACTTGCAAAGCTCAGCGGCGGTGTTGCTGTTATCAGAGTTGGTGCTGCAACCGAGATCGAAATGAAGGAAAAGAAACTTCGTATCGAAGATGCGCTCTCCGCTACAAAGGCTGCTGTTGAAGAGGGTATCGTAGCAGGCGGCGGCACAGCATTCATCAATGCAATGCCTGCTGTAACAAAGCTTGTTTCCTCACTCAGCGGTGATGAAAAGACAGGTGCTTCCATCGTTCTCAAGGCACTTGAAGAACCTATCCGTCAGATCGCAGCAAACGCAGGTCTTGAGGGCAGCGTAATTCTTGACAAGATCGTTCGTTCAAGAAAGGTTGGCTACGGCTTTGATGCTTACAACGAGACCTATGGTGATATGATCCCTGCAGGCATCGTTGACCCGACAAAGGTTACACGTTCTGCACTCCAGAATGCAGCTTCCGTTGCAGCTATGGTTCTTACAACCGAGAGCCTTGTTGCTGACATCAAGGAAGAAACACCTGCAGCTGCACCCGGAGCAGGCATGGGCGGAATGTATTAATTAATGCGTATGCTTGATGTATAATTCATAAGTTTAAAGGCTGTACAGTTTTGAGCTGTACAGCCTTTTTATATGTCTTTACGTTTTATACGTTCAATATTGATACACGACACTCCCCTATTGTCAGTTTTGGAAGCATAAAAAAATCCACCTCCGAAAAATCGGAAGTGGATCTGTTGTTTTTAACTTAAATCAGTCAGAAACATAAGGAACGAGTGCGATGTATCTTGCTCTCTTGATAGCCTTTGTAAGCTCTCTCTGGTGGTATGCGCAAGTACCTGTTACACGTCTTGGAAGGATCTTAGATCTTTCAGTCATGCACTTCTTAAGTCTCTGAACATCTTTATAGTCGATCTTCTCTACTCTGTCAGCGCAGAACATGCAAACCTTTTTACGGGTTCTCTTCATGCCGCCGCGAGGAGATCTCTCTCTATCTTTCTCCATGATAATAACCTCCTGTTTAAAATATGATCAAAAATTAGTGATGCGATCAGAAAGGCAATTCATTGTTTCCGATCACTTCTTCAAAATCACTAAGGTCGCCTACAGAGAAACCCTGCTGGTTATTCTGAGGCTGCTGTGGCTGTGCAGACTGCTGATAGCTCTGCTGCGGTGCGAACTGCTGTGGCTGGCTGTACTGCTGGTTAGGATTATATCCTCCCTGCTGTGCATTAGGATTTTTATCACCTGCGAAGTAAACCTGATCGGCATATACTTCAGTTACATAGTGTTTGACATCGGGATGATTTCTGTCATCGTAGCTGCTCGTTCTGAGGTTTCCCTCAACGCAGATCATTCTACCCTTGGTGAAATATCTGCTGACAAATTCAGCTGTCTGACGCCATGCAACTACTGTGATAAAATCAGCTTGTCTTTCCTGACCCTGCTGAACAAAATTTCTGTCAACAGCAACAGTAAAACGACAAGTGCTGACTCCGTTAGGAGTTTGTCTGAGCTCGGGATCTGCAGTAAGTCTGCCCATGAGGATAACTTTATTAAGCATAATAACCTATCCTTTCAAAAGCTCATTACTTTACAGTAACGAGGCAACGCATAACGCCGTCTGTGATCTTGAGTACACGCTCGAATTCTGCAGGGAACTCAGGCTTTGCATTGAATGTGTAGAGAACGTAATAGCCCTCTGCCTGGTCGTCGATCTCGTAAGCAAGCTTCTTCTTGCCCCACTCGTCAACGCTTTCGAGTGTGCCGTTAGCTTCGATCATACCCTTGAACTTTTCGATAAGAGCCTTAGCAGCGTCCTCACCGTTTGTCAAGCTGTAGATTACCATGGCCTCGTAAGATTCGTTTAACTTTGCCATTATAAATACACCTCCTCTTGGATTTACTCACACATCAAATTAGTATGAGCAAGGATAACATTAGTATTATATCAGATTTAGGCAGGCTTGTCAAGCTTTTTTCAGAATTTTCCTAAAAGACTTTTATTTCCGCCTCTTCTTATAACACTATATTATATCTGTCTCTTAT
>ERZ1026854.139-NODE-139-length-54556-cov-8.416983_pt1 | contig 54556 bp, 44 predicted proteins | sample MGYA00380157_ERZ1026854 | MGnify/ENA primary metagenome ERZ1026854 (study PRJEB33269, sample SAMEA4719793) | human gut metagenome | biome: human-associated habitat; feature: organic feature; material: feces | place: Cameroon | collected 2013-10 ... | reverse complement strand
AAAATATATAAATTTACCAAAAATCTTTTATGAACTTTTTTGTACAGTTTTCACAAAACCATCATATTGAAAAGATATAAATTTGACGCAGGTAAATGCAAGCCTGCGCAGCGTTTTAATGCTTATTGAAATAATCAGAACGTAAAAAAACTGTTTTGAAAATATTATCAATATGTAAAAAAGTGAAGAAATTACTTCCGTTTGTGATAAGGTTGTGATATAATATTTTTATGATTACTATTCGGGAGAAGTTCAGCTCCCACTTATTCGGAGGATTCAAATGTCAGTCAAAGATGAGTTTATCAGTGCAAGAAAAAAAGCCTTGGAGAAGTATTTCGCCAAGCTTAACGATATGCAGAAAAAAGCCGTTTTCACGACCGAAGGACCTGTTCTTATCTTAGCAGGCGCAGGAAGCGGAAAAACTTCCGTGCTTGTCAACAGAATTGCGAATATGGTGAATTTCGGCTTGGCTTATTCCGATACGAACGTGCCTGCTTCGGCAAACGAGGACGATGTGACTTTCCTCGAATCCTATAACGGCGAAAAGGACGAGGAAACCGTCCAACGCCTTAAAGAAATTGCTGCCGTTAACCCCGTTGACCCGTGGAAGATAATGGCTATCACCTTTACGAACAAAGCCGCAGGCGAACTTAAAGAACGTCTTGAAACGATGCTCGGCACGAATGCTGAAAATATCACAGCCGCAACTTTCCACTCTGTTTGCGTGAGAATTTTAAGACGTGAGATAGAGCGCATCGGCTACGGTCACGACTTCGCTATCTATGACAGCGATGACAGCCTTCGTCTGCTCAAATCCTGCTACGAAGCTCTCGATATGTCCGATAAGATTTTCAACCCGAAAGCCGTTATCGCCGCAATCTCCCACGCAAAAGACAACCTCCTCACCCCTGAACTCTACGCAGAGCAGACGGGCGGAGATTACTATAAAATAGGTATATCAAAGCTCTACACAGCTTACCAGAAAAAACTCGTTGCAGCGAATGCAGTCGATTTTGACGATATAATCTGCCTTACCGTTCGTCTTTTCACCGAGTGCAGTGACGTTCTCGACCATTACAGCAACCGTTACCGCTACATAATGGTGGACGAGTATCAGGATACGAACTATGCACAGCTTCGTCTTGTAACGCTTCTTTCGGAAAAGTTCGGAAATATCTGCGTTGTTGGTGACGACGACCAGTCTATCTACAAATTCCGCGGTGCAACTATCGAAAATATTCTCAAATTTGAGGAACAGTTCGGCGGCGCAGTTGTAATTCGACTTGAACAGAACTACCGCTCAACTCAGAATATCCTCAATGCCGCAAACGCCGTTATCGCAAATAACAGCAGCCGAAATGACAAGAAGCTTTGGACGGATATTGGCGACGGCGACAAAATAACCCTCTTCAAAGCCATAGACGAACACGGCGAGGCAAGCTTTGTCGCAAACACTATTTCAGAGCAGAACAAGGACGGCAAGGAGTTCCGCGACTTCGCAGTTCTCTACCGTACAAATGCCCAGTCGAACGCACTTGAACGTGAATTCACCCTCAAAGGTATCCCATACCGCGTTATCGGCGGTCTGCGATTCTATGACCGCAAGGAAATCCGCGATATGATCGCGTACCTTTCCGTAATAAATAATAGTATGGATATGCTCCGCTTCAAGCGAATCATCAACGAGCCAAAGCGCAGCATCGGCGATGCGACTGTTTCAATGATCGAGCAAATTTCCGACGACCTCGGAATTTCACCTATAACCATTATGCAGGACGTTGAGCAGTATCCAATGCTCGGCAAAAAAGTCGCTCCGCTCAAAAAAGCAGCTGCAATGTTTGAACGCCTTGTCGAATTCGCCGCAAATGAACCTCTCGATGAACTTGTTGACGAAGTCCTCGATGTCACAGGCTACGGCGACTATATGCGTTCGCTCGGCGAAGAGGGAACAGGCAAGCTTGAAAATATTGCCGAACTCAAATCCAATATCCAGAATTATATCAACAGCAAGACCGAGGACGAAGAACCGTCACTTTCTGAGTTCCTCGAGGAAATTTCACTCTTCACCGATGCCGACAGAATGGATACCACGACAGATGCCGTGAACCTTATGACTATCCATTCCGCAAAGGGACTTGAATTTGACACCGTCTTTATCGTTGGTGTGGAAGAGGGAATCTTCCCGAGCAAGAGAAGTATGGACACCGTTGAAGACCTCGAAGAAGAACGCCGCCTTGCTTATGTTGCAATAACCCGTGCAAAGCGCAAGCTCTATATCTCACACGCCGTAAGACGAATGATGTACGGCTCGACCACGATGAATACTATCTCGCGCTTTGTCAAGGAAATTCCTGCCGAATATGTCGAAAGAATTGACAGCACTGCCAATAACCACGACGAGGAAAACGAGGACGACAGCTTCATCGTGGCCGCTCCGATCTACGACTTAAAGAGCCAGATCGTAAACCAGCAACTCAAAAAAGCACAGAAAAGCGATGCCGATTACAGCGTAGGCGAAAGGGTAGCGCATAATATGTTCGGCGAGGGAACAATTCTCTCGGTAAAGAAAATGTCCAACGATGCAATGCTCGAAATTGCCTTTGATAAGGTCGGAACAAAGAAGATAATGGCAAACTTCGCAAGACTGAAGAAGCTGTAATGTTGTTTTCTCACCCAATATCCCGTTCAGAATTGTGTCAGCAATTTAAGATGTGCAAATAAAAAACAAACCTGTTTTCAAAGATTTTCAATGAAAACAGGTTTGTTTTTATTTTATAATATTTTGCTATGTGGGGAGTGCTGCATTTTTATGTGGGCTAACATTCATATTCTATAGCCACTCAAACGATGTCGGCGTGAAATGCTTATCGCTTCGTTCTGCGCATTTCGCGTAGACGTATTATGCTATATCGCTGATGTTCAGCCAATTCATACAGCGTTGCAGGTAATATATACTCACTTCGTTCCGTGCAAGGATAGTTTATTTAAGGAAAACAGAATAGGCGCAATTCACATTTTATGGTTTTACAGAATAATTTCTCATTTTCTGTTTTACCTTTTTTGTGTGAATTGCGCCTTTTTAGTTGTTACTATTTGCGCTATTGTAACTGATTTTATGCTGTTAATTTAGGGAGTTTCGCTTCTGCGGAAGCGACAATGGGACGCTGTCCCCTAAAACTCCTGCCACCCTTTAAACAAAGCGAAATTCTTGCAGAATTAACGTAAACTTTGGTTAGCTTCGCATCGCTCGACAAATGTTAGCTTTGCCAATAATTCCGCATTCCGAATTCATAATTCCGAATTAACCCTGAAACTCTTCTTCCTTATTTTCCAGTAAAAATCCTATCACATTTGTATAGAAAAGCTCAGGGTTAAGGTGAATTTTTTCCTTTATCATCTCAGCCTGATCGCGGTCGGGGGCATAGATAGAAAAGTGCATAAGCTCCAACTCATCGCCGCCTATTGTACAATCAACATTATATCCCGTTGTGGTTTCTGTGATGTCGATCTTCGCTTCCTTGTCACGCTTCTGTGCCGAGAAAAATGCGAACGCTGATTTCAGCAGACGTTTGCGGAAGTGGTAGGGGACATAGTCGTTATAACACTCAGCGCTTTGTCTGCCTTTTTCTTCAAGTTGGAAAAAGTTTTCGCCGTTTTCTTCAAACTTTGTTACTGCGCCGCTTTTCAGCAGCTCATCTATTGCTTGATTATAGTGGAAATAGTTCACGGCTTCGCTTTTCATAACTATTTCGTAAAGCTCCTGTTCGGAGATCGGCTTTTCTATCTCGTCGAGGAGATAGCAAACTGCGATCTTTACCGAATGGAGCGTGGAAATTTCCGTTTTGAAATCCTGCAAGATCAGAACTCCCCTTTATCAGAAGTTTGGATAATCGAGCATGTGCGAGAGTATCGCGATATTTACTGCCGCTTCAACGCAGGGGACAGCTCTCGGTACAACGCAGGGGTCATGTCTGCCCTTTATCTCGATAACTCCGTTCGTGAGATTGCCGTAGTCGATAGTCTGCTGCGGCTGTGCAATGGACGGTGTAGGCTTGAATGCAACTCGGAAGATGATAGGCATACCCGAGGAGATACCGCCGAGGATACCACCGTGATTGTTGGTTCTTGTGAGAACATGACCGACTTCATTCACATAGAATTCGTCGTTGTTCTGGCTGCCAAGCATCGTTGCAACTTGGAAACCTGCGCCGAATTCGATTCCCTTTACCGCAGGGATACCGAAAACGATCTGTGCGATGCTGTTTTCAAGTCCCTCAAAAATAGGTGAGCCAACGCCTGCGGGAACATTCGTTACCGCACATTCAACGATACCGCCGAGGCTGTCGAGCGAACGGCGCGCAAGGTCGATGTCATCATACATAGCCTGACCCTTTTTGTCGCTGATAGTCGGGAACTTCTTGTGGCGAAGTGCGATTATCTGCTCGCGCGAAATTTCGAGCGGATTGAACTTTGTGTCCTTGATATTGTGTATCTGCGCAATGTGTGTACCCGTGTAAATTCCGCGGCGCTCGAGTATCTGACCGCAAACTGCGCCTGCAAAGCAGAGCGGAGCGGTAAGTCTGCCCGAGAAGTGTCCGCCGCCGCGAACATCGTTGAAGCCCTTATATCGGAGCGCACCCGTGTAGTCAGCGTGACCCGGACGTGCAAGCTTTGAGATGTTGCCATAGTCCTGCGAGTGCTGGTCGGTGTTGTTTATGAAAGCCGCAAGGGGAGTACCTGTCGTGTAACCGTTGTGAACGCCCGACATAATGTTCGGGAGGTCCTTTTCGCTTCTCTGTGTAGAAGTTGCGTCCTTTTTAGGCGCACGTCTTGCCATAAAGTTGCGAAGTTCTTCGAGGTCGATATGCTCTCCCGGAGGAAGATTATCGATAACAACGCCGATCGCAGGACCGTGCGATTCGCCGAATATCGAAACTGTTATATTGTGATTCCAAAAAGATGACATCATTTTCAGTCCTTTCTTACCATTAAAGGTCAGTGCTAATTTTTCCGCCAAGCTTTTTAAAATCCTGCCAGAAATCGGGGTAGCTCTTTGAAACAGCCTGCGCATCGGTTATCGTTATTTCTCCGTCTGCCTTTGTCGAAGCAACAGCCGAAGCCATAACGATGCGATGATCGTTGCAGCCGTTGATCATTCCGCCCGTGAAAGAACGAACGGGGTGTATTTCAAGAAAATCATCGCCGTAAACGACGTTTCCTCCGATAGCATTTATTGCGTCAGCGATCGCTTTAAGACGGTCGCTTTCCTTTATTTTAAGGCGCTTTGCGTTAACTATCCTGCTCACATCTTTGGTGAAGCAGCCGAACACCGTCAGTATCGGAACAAGATCGGGAATATCGGAAACATCGACCGTGAAAGGCTCATATTCGCCGCAGCCGACCTTGCCGTAACCCGATTTTTCAAGAATTTCGCATATCTGCTTGTCACCCTGAACGGAAGTTTCGTTGAGATTTCCTATCTCTATTTCCGAGCCAAGCGCATTTGCAACATAATAGAACGCAGCCTGCGAGTAATCGCCCTCAACTGCGCAGTCGGCAGCCTTGTAACGCTGGTTTCCCTTTATATTGTAGACGGGAAAACCCTCGTCCGAAACGCTTTCGTCGACCTCAACGCCGAAAACTTTCAGCGCAGCTATCGTCATATCAGCGTAAGGCTTCGATTCAAGCTTTGAGGTGAGGATTATCCTGCTGTCCTCGGCGCAAAGCGGCAGAGCGAACAGCAGTCCCGTGATAAACTGCGACGAAACATCGCCCTCAATGTGAAAATCACCGCCGCAAAGCTTTCCGCTCATCGTGAACGGCATAACTCCGTCCGTGTGAACAAAGCTCACGCCTTTCTGCGAAAGTTCGCGCTTGTATGGAGTTATCGGTCGGGTCGGGAGTTTTCCGCTGCCCGAAAATTCCGTGTCACAGCCGAGCGCAGCCGCAACGGGAATGATGAAGCGGAGCGTCGAACCGCTCTCACGGCAGTTGATCTTAGCCGAAGAAGAGGGGACACCGATACCTTTTATAGTGTAAACATTTCCGTCATTGACGATCTTCGCGCCGAGCGCTGTCATAGCGTCAACGGTCGCGTCAATGTCCTCGGAGGGGTTCACAGCGCTGACCTCGGAAACGCCGTCAGCGAGCGAAGCAGCAATTATCATTCTGTGGGAAAAGCTTTTGGAGGACGGAGCGCTTATCCTGCCGATAAGTCCCGACGGTGTTATAGTAACGTTCATATTTTCTCCTGTTATTTTTCAAGGAATTCAAGAAATTTTTCAACGGGCATCTTTACAGCAGCCGATTTTCCGACTTCACTGCAAATAATGATGCTTATGCTGCCGCTTTCGCGCTTTTTATCGTTAAGGCAAGCACCGCCGAGTTCGTGTTCGGTAGGCTCAACTTCAACATTCAGCTTGTAGCGTTCAAGGCAGGCGATAAGACGGTCGGTAAGACCCTTTTCAGCCATATTTTGCTTTTCGGCAAGCCTTGTGATCATTCTCATTCCGACAGCAACAGCCTTGCCGTGAGTGATACCCGTGTAATTATAGTACTGCTCGATAGAGTGTGCAAGCGTGTGACCGAAGTTGAGGAGCATACGCTCGCCCTTGTCGAATTCATCGGCTTCAACAACATCACGCTTTATCGAAACGCACTGCTCGATGACATTCTCGGAAATTTCTCTGATATTATCAAGCGTTCTTGTTTCAAGCAGCTCGAAAAGCGGAGCAGACTTTATCATTCCGTATTTTACAACTTCGCCCATTCCGTCAATGAGAAATTCCTCTGGGAGCGTGTCAAGCGTAGCCGTGTCGCAGATAACGAGCTTAGGCTGCTTGAATGCGCCGACGAGATTTTTTCCCTCGGGAAGGTCGATAGCCGTCTTTCCGCCGACCGATGAATCCACCTGCGCAAGCAGGGTAGTCGGTATCTGTACGAAGTCAAGACCTCTCAGAAATGTAGCCGCTGCATAGCCTGTTATGTCGCCGACAACACCTCCGCCGAGCGCAACAAGAGCGTCCGTGCGTGAGATGTGCTTTTCGCATAAAAAGCTGTAAATGTTGAGCAGCGTAGCTGTACATTTGGAAGCTTCACCGTGCGAAAATACGAATTTATATACCGCAAAGCCGCTCTTTTCAAGGCTTTTTACGACTTTTTCACCGAAAAGCGCATCGACAGTATCATCGGTGATTATCGCAAATTTCTGCGCCTTTGTAACAGCCTTGATGTATTCGCCGCAGCCGTCAAGCATATCTTTTCCGACAATGACTTCATAATTTATCGAAGCTCTTACGGGTATTCTTGTGTATTCCATTGATAAACCGCCGTTTTCCGACATTTTTTAGGAAAACGTACTCCTTTCCGATGAAATTTTTTAGCCGATAGTTCTTCCGAGATAGCCGCAAAGACCGCTGATCTTCTTCATTGTTTCCTTGAACATATCCGGTGTTAGCTGCTGACCGCCGTCGGAAAGTGCAGCCTTAGGATTGCAGTGAACTTCGATCTCGAGAGCATCTGTTCCTGCAACAACAGCAGCAAGAGCCATAGGCTCGATGAGTGAGATGATACCGGTAGCGTGTGAAGGGTCAGCACAAACGGGGAGATGTGACTTCTGCTTGAGGAGCGGAATAGCGGAAACATCGAATGTGTTTCTTGTCATTGTTTCAAATGTACGGATTCCGCGTTCGCAAAGAATAACGTTCGGGTTGCCCTCGGACATTATGTATTCTGCGGACATAAGTGTTTCTTCAAGTGTGTTTGCAAGACCTCTTTTAAGAAGAATAGGCTTGTTTGTCTTGCCGAGAGCCTTTAAAAGCTCAAAATTCTGCATATTTCTTGCGCCGACCTGAATAACATCGATCTCGTCAAAGAGGGGGAGATCGGACTGGCTCATAATTTCGGTAACGATAGGAAGTTCCGTTTCAGCCTTAGCTTTGAGAAGAAGCTTGATGCCCTCTTCGCGAAGACCCTGGAAAGAATAAGGGGATGTTCTCGGCTTGAATGCACCGCCGCGGAGCATTGTTGCGCCTGCTTCCTTTACAGCGTGAGCGGTAGTAAGTATCTGCTCCTCTGTTTCAACAGAGCAAGGACCTGCGATGACCTGAAGAGAACCGTCGCCGATCTTTCTGCCGCCTGCTTCGATAACAGTATCATCAGGGTGGAACTTGCGGTTAGCCTTTTTGTAAGGCTCCTGTACTCGCTTGATCTCTTCGATGCAGTCCTGCGCATAAAGGTTGTGCATATCAATTGCGGAAGTATCACCGATAAGACCGATGATGTGCTGATTTGCACCCTGAATGTGGTTCGTCTTCAAACCCTGTTCTTTGAGAAGCTCGTCCAGCTTTTCAACGGATTCGGGTGAAGCGTTGTTCTTGAGAATGATGATCATTTTTCTTTTTCTCCTTAATTCCTTAATATGTAAATTGAATTATAAACTTTTTAAAGCAAAAATGTGGAAACCCACGCACTTAATATACGAATGTGCAGTCGGGGAGCTGCTCCGCAAGATAATCCATATCCTCCGTAGGAATGTCAAGACCCTGCATATAAAGCTTTTTCAGCATTATGAGCGAAGCCGCGGGACGGATATTCGTTATCGGATTGTTGCTTATTTTCAGCCATTGGAGTGAAGTCAGCGACATAAGCGGCTCAATAGAACCGATGCTGTTGTTTTCGAGATAAAGCTCGTTGAGGTCACCCATAGTCGTCAGCGGAGTGATGTCGGAAATATCATTGTTCTGCAAATGAAGTCCGATCATCTTGTCCATTCCGCTCAAAGCGGTTATACTATTAATATTGTTATCGTTAAGACGAAGAAGTTCAAGCATTTTGAGGTTCGTCAGCGGCGAAATATCACTCACATTGTTGTCGGAAATATCGAGCGCCTTAAGATGAACAAGCCCGTCAAGAGGGGAGATGTCGCTGATGTTATTCGAGCGAAGATAAAGGCTCTCCAGTCCGACAAGTCCCGCAAGCGGCGAAAGATCTTTGACCTTGTTCTTGAAAAGTGAAAGATTTTTCAGCTCGGTCAAGCCTTTGAGCGGCGAAAGATCGGTAATGTTGTTCTGATATATCTGAAGTTCGGTCAGATTTACCATATATTTGAGCTCAACAATATCCTCATCGTTCAAGTCCATATTGCTCAAAGTGAGCGAGGTAAGCTCCGTGCTGTATTCCTTGTCCTTTATAATAATAGTAGCAGGAAGATCGGCCATTACCTTTTCCTTTTCGGCAACAGCTTCGCTCACCGCAGGATTATCTTTTCCGTTGAGGTAATCCTCCTTGTTTTTTATCTTTATATCGGGGACAGTTTCCGCTTTTAGCGAAGAAACATCGTGCTGTAAAGATTCTATCTGCGACTGAAGCTCGGAAACATCGGGCTGAGGCTCTTCATCAGCCTTGTTCAGAAATGGCAGCGAGCAGGAGCAAAGCGATAAAGCCATTGCAAAGCAGGAAATGAGAGCAGCTGCTTTAGTATGCTTCATAAAAATCGTCCTTTCCAAAGTAAATGCATAAACAGCGGCATTTGCTTGCGAATTTATCAAAACATTCATATCAATTATATACCAAACCCGTCCCAAAGTCAAGTGCTGACGGGAAAAAATGGGGGCACAGCCGTTAGAAACACCCATTTTCAGGAAAAAATAACGAATCGTTCGTAAAATTTTGATTTTTTTACAATATTTGTGATATTGCAAAATCCCCGTACAGATCTGCACGGGGATCGATCATTGAAATTTATATTGGGAAAAGTAAGAGTTCAGGCTTTCGTCTGCTTGATCAGGAGTTTGGTATTGCTTCAAGGTATTCCTCAAATAAACTTTGCAAGAACACCGATATATCTCCAGTGCTGTAATTAATTGGGTCTGCCAGTGCTATAGACTTTGTCGCAGCAGGCAATGCCGAGCCGTCGGCGAAAAGCTTTGACATACTTGTGCCTAAATATTCTGTACAGACCTCTTTAAACTTATCGTCCGTGAACTCCGCCGATGACTGCAATTCTTCGGGAGAATAGTCATAGATATCGGCAATACCGTCAGCCGAACCTATAATGATGTCGTGTGCATCGTATTCCGATGTCGGCAAGCCAAGTGTGCAGTAAACATACATAAAGTTATCCGATATGTCAGTGACAGAACCGTAAGTCAGATCATAAGCGCAGGCATATATTTTTCCGTCAGCGTCCCAAAGCTGCCCGTCTATGAATGTACCCACGCATACACCATTCGGCTTGTACACATCTATCCAATCGAGATTTGTGAAATACTTCTCCGGTTCTGTACGGGATAAACACATTTCGGGAACACTGTCGCCGTCTATATCCGCAAAGGTCACTGTGGTACACTCACTTTTCTTGGTGTGATCTCCGATATCTATATCGGCGGGTTCTCCAATATAATATGGTGAAATATCCTCTTCTGTAAAATATTGCTCGTATGTATGCGGCGTTGCAACATCATAATTCTTGAATATACCATATAAGATGTCCGTATAATTTTGTATCAATTCAGAATTATCGGCAGGACTATTTTTAGTTTCCGTTACTTCTGAGGTCAACAACGCAGTTTCTTTCACCTGTTTTTTTGTATCTACGCAAGCTGTGAGTGTTAAACACAGCATGGTTAAAACAAATGCCGTCAGCTTTTTCATATTCATTTCAGCTCCTCACTCTCATATTCCTGCAATAAACCCAGCAGACAGTTGTATATATCTTCTTCGGTGTAATTTTCAGGGTCGGGAACACGGAGATAGCCCGAAATGTATCTGTTATCTTCAAGATCAATAGGCTGTAAGCTTTCATAAGATATACCGAAGCTGTCCTCAATAAGCTTTTGATATTCTTCTTCGGAAGATATCGTCGTTTCAACCTCATTTCCGTCAGTGCAGATATGGACGGGCGTCTCCAAACCATTGAAAAATCCGCCCCCGTTTGTGCTTACATACGGCAAACCAACAGCTAACTTGGTGTAGCCAAAGGTGCTGTTGCTTCCACTCGGAGCATAAACAGCTTTGCCGTCAGTCATAAAATCAGAAAAATCGATCGTGTATAAACCATAGCCGTAAAATTGCCCGTCTGCAGTGTATATGCTGTGTCCTCCCGTTCCCATAGTTCCGTGTGAAGTGGTAAATAATTCTGGAACTCCGTCAAAATCAATATCAAGCAGCCGAAGCTCTGCCTCCATAGCTTCAGGGTCAAAATCCCGTATCTCGTGTGCAGTGCTTATAGGAGCGTATGGGATAGGGTCATCTGCGGTTTTGTTATTTTGAAGTGCAGTAAATACCTGTCCTGCAAATGCGTGCGCAATATCTTCAATAGGCAGTGACAATGCAGCGTGTGATTCGGATATGTCGGTAAATTCGACGCCCGTTGCTTCTGTAATTGTTGTTGTGAATTCTTCTGTTATGCGTTCCTGCACATTGTCGGCTGTCTTTCCGCAGGCAGTCATTGCAAGACAGATCACACATAAGAGATATATCGATTTGTTTTGCATATATTTTCTTTCAATATATTTATCCCGTTTTAATCCTTTTTGCATAAAAGCAGAATCAATTGATCGTATTATCACAATAAAATTTGTAAAATACCGTCTGATTTTGTCATAAAATCGAAAAACATTAAAATTTTAAGTATAGATCTTATAGCAACGCCGGCAATTAAACATCAAGAAAGGAAAGAATGATTCATCAAAAAGCTGGCATTTGCTGTCAAATATATTTTACCGCAAAACAAAAGGCTTTGCAATATGTTTTATAAAAAAACTTGACCGCAATTATCTGCTGTGGTATAATAAACCGTCTGCATTTTGCACAAAATAAATGTTCCAATCTCTCAAATACCGCATAAATGCGACGAAATTCAGTAAAAATTAAAAAATGAAATGAAATTAGAGAACTGTAGAGAAAACGAGCAAAACAGAGAGATTTAGAGAGATTGAGGGATATATTTTAAAAATTCGGCAAAATGACAATTGACATTGGACGCATCGCCGTGTATAATAATAAACGTTGTGTCCGACGTGTATCAGAATGTAAGTGGAGTTGCCTGCATTGAATGATATCAGTTCGGCAATATCTACTAAAAATAAAAGGAGAATGACTATGTCAACTTATATGCCTAAGGCTAACGAAATCAGCCGTAAGTGGTATGTTATTGATGCAGAGGGCAAATCCCTCGGTCGTGTAGCAGCTGCTGCAGCATCAATTCTCAGAGGCAAGAATAAGCCTACTTTCGCACCTCACGCAGACTGCGGAGATAATGTTATCATCATCAACTGCGCAAAGGCAGTTCTCACAGGAAAGAAACTTGAACAGAAGACTTTCAAGTGGCACACAGGCTGGATCGGCGGACTTAAGGAAACCAAGTACAGCGATATGATGAAGAATAATCCGGAAAAGGCAATGACAATTGCTGTAAACGGAATGCTTCCGAACAACACACTCGGCAGAGCAGCACTCACAAGACTCAGAACCTATGCAGGTGCAGAGCACGAGAACGCAGCTCAGAAGCCTGAAATGATCGAAATATAAGGAGGAAGCCGAAATGTACGAATCTAAACAGCCTTATTTTTATGGCACAGGCAGAAGAAAAAGCTCCGTTGCAAGAGTAAGAGTTTACGCAGGCAGCGGCAACGTTACTATCAACGGAAGAGATATCGACGATTATTTTGGACTTGAAACACTCAAGCTCCTCGTTAGACAGCCTCTTACACTCACAGAAACAGCTGATAAGTTCGACATCGTTTGCACAGTTGCAGGCGGTGGTGTAACAGGTCAGGCAGGCGCTATCCGTCACGGCCTCTCCAGAGCACTCCTCCAGTACGATGCAGAACTCCGTCCTGTTCTCAAGAAGGCAGGATTCCTCACTCGTGACCCAAGAATGAAGGAAAGAAAGAAGTACGGCTTAAAGGCTGCTCGTCGCGCTCCTCAGTTCTCAAAGAGATAATCATTGCCCGTACAAATGGCGTATCTGCGTTGTTTGGGGCGAATCCATTATCAATTTGGTCTTTATCTGGTCTTTATTGAAAGATTTTTCAAATCCGCTCTTTTTAGAAGGGCGGATTTTTTATGTTATGTCGGCTTTTAAGAGAGCTTTAACGAGATAAGGTCTGCAACTTTTGTTTTGGTACTTTTCAGCACATCGGCATAGATGTTGGCAGTAACTCCAATATCGCAGTGCCCCAGATGTTCGGAAACAATTTTCAGATCTACACCGCTGTTTAAAAGCAGAGTTGCATTGCAGTGGCGAAGTTGATGAAGCGTCAAAAATTCATATCCTGTACCTTTCAGAAATCTCTTGAATGAGGTATTAAGAGAATTCCTGTCACGGTAATTACCTAACGCAGATGTAAATACCATTTCAGGGTGAGCAAAGCTGCTGCCGATTGCCGAAGATAATTCCTCAATATACTTCTTCTGCTCTATGAATATTTCCGCAAGTGCGTCACTCATTCCGATAGTACGGATACTGCTTTCGGTTTTAGGAGTAGTGAGATAATGCTTTCCACCTACATCGGCAAGATTGTGATTGATCGAAATGGTCATATTCTCGAAGTCAATATCTTTCCACGACAGTGCAAGGCATTCTCCACATCGCATACCGGTGTAAAGAAGCACCTTGATAATCCGCTTGACATCTTCATCCCACGGCTTGGTTTCAAGCAGGGTAAGAAAATCTCTCGACTGCTGTTCATCTAAAACAGGACGCTTCTTTTTATTGCGATTTTTTGGAAGAATTACATTTCTGCAAGGCGATTCACGAATGAAGCCCTGTTCAACACCTCTGTGAAAAATGCTCTGGATCACTATGTAGATTTTACGGACTGTTGCGGGATTGAGCCTATAGGAGAGCATGATCTGCGTAAGTTTAGGTGTTGTAATGTCCTTTACTTTAACATTTCCGAGAACAGGAGCAATATGCTTATTGTACTGTCCTTTGTAGGAATACGCCGTACTTTCCTTTAACTCCACGGGAGCGTAATTCTCAAAATACCAATCGGCAAGCTCTGAGAACCGCATACTTTCATTCAGCTGAACGTAGCCTTTACAGTGCTGTTCAAATTCAAAAGCATACTGCTGAGCAAGCTTTTCAGCCTTTTTAGGAGTTGTGCCGTCAGGTGCAGTGAATGTTGTGGATTTGATGATTTGCTTTCCGTTCATATCATATCCCAAAGATACTTTTATACGGAAGTTTTTACCTCTTTTAGAAATAGTAGCCATAAAATTTAAGCTCCTTCATTAAACATAGATTTTATGACATACTCCTGTATAGTCATATTGTATCACTTTACCACCGTAAAGTCAAGCGTAAACACAGAAAAAATGTCATATAAAAGTGTAAAGTGCCATAAATGGCGTGCAGGCGTGCGAATGGCGTAAATACGTGCTTTTAAGCCGTGCAGCAGATGTGCATACCCCGTGCGGCACGCTTTCCGCACGCCGATATGCACGCCTCAAACCCACGCAGTTATGGGCTTCGCACGCCTGCACGCCTCAGGCGACTATCGGTACATAAGATGTTTTTATGCCCTTAAATCCTCGGACGTGTCCACCGTTTCTTGACGGAACGTGATATACATATCTGATGTTGTATCTGCGCTCATTGGTTCGCAGCCAGCCTATGAACGTTTCCTGCCGCAGAGCGGTCAGGGCGTTTTCCGAGCACCAATGAAAATATCCGCCGTAAAGATCGGTGCTGCTGGACTGTGCATCTTCCGAAAAGTAGATGTATCTTTCGTCTGCGAGATACTCGATAATATTGCAGTTATCCGCCATAACCTCGGCAATGTTCCGCTTGGTTTTCTCCGAGATAGTGAACCGAAAATCGTTCCTTATCAGCCTTTTCAGACCGTCAAAAATCCAGCAGAAAATCTTGTCCTTTTCCGCAATAAACTTCTCCGCAAGAAACGGGTCATTCGCTCTGCCCTGCGGTATAGGCTTTGTCGTAAGCACGATAAGACGCCTTGCGAAGCCGTCCGACTTGTCATATAATGCCTTTGGAGAGCCATTGCCAAAGCAGAGGAAGCGTGAGTACAGCACAGCCTGCCGTGACTGCTTGCCCTTTGCTTCAATGTCAATGGGTATCTCCGCCGTGACAAGATTTTTTATGTAACCTGTTGAGGGCAGGGCGTTCATCTGCATATCGTCATCGAGCATAAGAAGCTTGTTCTGCAGATTATAGCGGAAAAACTTGTCCGTTTCGACACGCTGAAAACAGCCCGTCACCATTGCCGACCTGAAAATTTCCTGCAAAACAACACCGATACGGCTCTTGCCCTCGCCGCCGTTTCCGATGATGAAAAGCATTGCCTGACCCTTTGTGGACGGGATAAGGCAGTAGCCAAGATACTCCTGCAAGGTAGTAATATCATCAATATCAAGCATATCCGAAAGGAACGACAGAAATTTTTCGGGATAATATGCTCCGTTCCAAATTTCGGGGTCATAGCTGATATTCAGTCGATTAATGCAAAATTTTTTCTCGGGAATCCAAGTCCCGTCCGTTTTGAGAACGCCGTTGAGAAGATGAATTTCGTCCTCTTTCGGAACAAGAGGCTCGGAGAAGCAGTATAGCTTCAACGCTTCAAAAAGTCGCTTTACAACAGCGGCAACGTTATTGGGGACGTAAGGCATTACTATCTCGGAAATCTTGTGGGAAATAATGTCCTCGCTGACCTCTCCGTTATAATCGAAAAATCTGTTTTCGGAAAAGATAATCGGATATTTTTCCACAAGCTCCTTGCAGAATAACGGCTCGTTTATCTTTCCCTTTTCCTCAAGCCACGCAGGAGCAGTGTTCATCAGGCAGCACCTCCCAAGTATTCAAGCAATGCTGCCTTGCTGATAAGTATTTTTCCACGCTTGCCCTGTCCTGTTCTTATGTAAGGTATCTTATGTTGTGCCACAAGCTGACGGACTGTGTGTTCTGAAAGTCCGCTGACAACCTGTGTACATTCCTTTATTGTCAGCATTTCCACAGGCTTGGCAGAGCGTTCGGGTGGTTTTTCTTTCTGTGTTTCACTCTCATTTTCAATGAGCTGTGATAAAAGTGCAACGATTTTCGCCATAATTTCTCTTTTGTTCTCCATAGTAAATTCTCCTTATCTTTCATAATAACTGCTTGCTTTGCTTTTTTCGGGTTCAATAAAGCAGTTCATATTTTCACGGATCTCATCGTCAATTGCACATTTGTCGATTGAATCATATTCGCCGAGCTTCTTGAAAGTGCTGTCCGTGAAAAGACTGATACCCGTTGCAAGTGCTTTGCTCAGCCCCGTCAATCCACGGCAGTATTTGTCCGAATACACAAGAGTGTTCACGGCAAGCACAACTTTGATAAATTCCTGCTTAATGAACGAGAGCTTTTCTTTAAGGTTTGGAATGACCGAACGGTTTTTTTCAAGCTCCTTGTCTGCTTCGGAAATGCGGTTTTTGAATCTGTCTATGAGCATATTAAGCATTTCAAGCGGAGTGGTGTTTTTCATCTGCAACCATGACAGACGCAGTTCATCACTCAAAAGTTGGTCTATCGAATGAAGTTCGTCCCTGATACCATTGATTTTTCTTCCGCATCGGTTTTTTCGTCATTATACGGAATACCGAGTGCCTGACGAATATGGCGAATCTCCATTGATTTCTGATCTCGTTCACGTTTGACATTTTGTATCTCACGTTCCAATTCCGAATATTTCTTGTTAAGTTCAATTTGTTTCTCATACATACGGTCGGCTGATTCCATTTTTCTCTCAGCTTCATCATTTTTTCTTTGTGCATCTGAAAGTGTTTCGATAACATGATGTTCAGACATAGTAATTTCACTTTCACGCTTGTCAAGCTGTGAGCTTATGTCAGCAAGACGGGACAGGCTTTCATTTTCTTTAACAGCAATATCCGCTTCACGTTCATCAAGTGCCTGCTTTCGATTTGCAAGTTTGTCACGGTCATACTGATTGTCGATTGACTGAACAGCAACCGCCTTTTTCTGCTGTTCCAACTGTTCAAACTCTTCGGGAGATACTGTGATGTTGTGCGATAAAAGCTGTTTCTTTCCGATAACTACTGTTTCTTCTGCAACAAGCTCCATTTCTCTCAAAGGTTGGAGTTCTGCCGAAAGACGTTCCTTTTCGTGCTGAATTTCCTTGTATTCCTCAACGGCAAAGCTCACGCCTCTGGACTTTATCGGCTCGGAAATGAGAAAACCATGCTCTTCACAAATCCTGCGGAACACAAGATATTCAGACTGCCGCCACTTTGCAATAGCGTTCTTTCCGATGCCGTAACCCATTTCTTTCAAAGCCTGCGCAATGCCGTTCTGCGTGTCAACGCCACGCTTGTAATGTCCCACCGGAACATAGTCGATGTGCAAATGAGGCGTTTTCTCGTCAAGATGTATAACAGCATTAAAAACATAAAAGTTGGGATTCCGTTCGGGAAATCCTTTCATATACTCGCAAAGGCAGGCGGTTGCTTTTTCAGCCGCTTCTGCGCCTACGCCCGTATCTTCCATAGTTCCGAGTTGGATAAGGTATTCATAAAAGCTCTTGCGTTTGTCGGGCGAAGTCAGCTTTGTTTCCGTAACAGGCTGTCCGAACTGATATTCAAAGTAGCCGCTTTTGATTTTTCGGTCACTCCGCTTCTGCTTTGCATTGTAACGCTCGACCGCTTCGGAAAACAGCTTATCATAAGCCGTTCCGATAGGTTCACGGACGAACACGATGTTGTTTTTTGTTCGTGCAGGGTCGGTATTCTTTGTGTGGAACGCTCTGTTGTTGTGACCGATACTGCCTTTTCCCTGGCAAATTGATATTGTTCTTGCTCTCATTCGATATATACTCCTCCTGTATTATAAAAAACTTGACAATATACTATAAGGTGTGATATAATACAAGTAGATAAGTAAATACCTTATAGTATATTCACTGTAAGATATAGTATAATGCACTAAAAGAGATTTGTCAATAGAAAAATATGATTTTGTAGGATATACATAATTTCGGGAGGATATTTTTATGTTCTATGACCAACTTATCAAGATATGCAAAGAGAGAAATGTCAAGCCAACGCCACTGATAAAGTCGCTGGGACTTAGTGCAGGCAATCTCAAACGCTGGCAGGAGGGAGCTACGGTAAATTCGGATATCCTTATGATGCTGTCCGATTATTTCGGCGTTCCCGTGGATTATTTTTTCGAGGATTATTCCGATGACAGCGGCAAAAATGCTGCAGAAAAGCTTGAAGGAAGCTCAATGGGCAAGGTGTACAACGTTCTGAAAGCTCACCCCGATCATATCGCAAGTATGCTTTCGGGACAGATGCCGTCGGGGGCTGACCTGCTTCGTATTGCGGAATATCTCAACTATTCCGTGGACGCACTTGTGCCTGAGAGTGTATCTGTGGGAAATGCCAAAAAGGAAGATTCGCTTCTCGGTCACATTCCGCCCAAGGATATGGTTCTCAACATTATGACAAAGCTTGCGGCGAGCGAGGAGTACAATTTCCTGCAAGTGAGCATTTCAAGAATCGTGATTTCCAACCTTGCAAGGAAGAACATTCAGAAGAGCAAGCTCGAAAGCCTGATGCTTTCCAAGAAAAAGCTTGACGAGCTTTTCGACAATGACATTGCTCCAGACAAGGCAACGGGATTTAACATTTCCGACCTTGTGAGGATATCCGAGGCATTCGACCTGAACTATGACTTTATGTTTACGGGTGATAACAAGTAACAACAGCCCTGCTGCATTTTCGGTACGATGCGGCAGGGCTGTTTTGTATATCGGGGCAATGGCAAACGGCGGCGAAGCCGCAGGAATTACTTGCGCACGGCGCAAGTAACGCCATAGTACTTATGACATTGCAGAACCTTATCTGCACCGCCGATTAATGGCTATATCATAAGTACTGGCGCTCTCCGAGGGTGGAAAACGGAAGGAAAAATAGAAAAAGTGCACAAAACAGTCAAAAAAATTTGTACACACAATACGTTCTATTTTGTAGAAATTAACAATGATAATATGGTATAATTATTATAAATAAAATATAAACTCGTCACTGTATTGTCGAAATCAAATATAAAATGAGGTAATAAATATGCCTGAAAAAAATAATACCAATATTGGATTTGAAAAACAAATTTGGAATGCTGCTTGCGTTCTTTGGGGACATATTCCTGCAGCAGAATACAGAAAAGTTATTGTCGGTCTTATTTTCCTGCGATATATTTCAAGCGCATTTGACAAACGCTATCAGCAGCTTATTGCTGATGGTGATGGCTTTGAGGATGATAGAGACGCTTATGCTGAAGAAAATATATTCTTTGTACCTGAGGAGGCTCGCTGGAGCAAAATTGCTTCTGCTGCTCATACACCTGAAATCGGAACGGTTATTGATGATGCTATGAGAGCAATAGAAAAAGAAAATGCAACTCTCAAAAATGTATTACCCAAGAATTACGCAAGTCCTGATCTTGAAAAGCGGGTATTGGGCGATGTTGTAGATCTGTTTACAAATATGGATATGGAAGATACGGAAGATAATAAGGATCTTCTTGGAAGGACTTACGAATATTGTATCCAACAGTTTGCTGCATATGAAGGTGTAAAAGGCGGAGAATTTTATACTCCGGCAAGTATTGTTAAAACGATCGTAGCAATTCTGAAACCATTTAAGAACTGTCGTGTGTATGACCCTTGCTGTGGTTCAGGAGGTATGTTTGTACAGAGTGCTAAGTTCATTCAGGCTCACAGTGGAAAACGTGGGGAAATTGCTGTTTACGGTCAGGAGTCAAATGCTGATACCTGGAAAATGGCAAAAATGAATATGGCAATCCGTGGCATTGATGCTGATTTTGGACCATATCACGCAGATACTTTTTTTAATGATCTTCACAAAACACTCAAAGCGGACTTTATTATGGCAAATCCTCCTTTTAATCTCTCTAACTGGGGACAGGAAAAGCTCAAAGATGATTTGCGATGGAAATATGGCACACCTCCTGCCGGAAATGCCAACTATGCGTGGATTCAGCATATGATACATCATCTTGCACCTAACGGGAAAATCGGGCTTGTTCTTGCTAACGGTGCTCTTTCCACACAGACAGGCGGTGAAGGTGACATCAGAAAAAAGATTATTGAAGATGATCTTATCGAAGCCATTGTTGCAATGCCAACACAACTTTTTTATAGCGTAACTATTCCTGTAACGCTCTGGTTTATTACGAAAAACAAAAAGCAGAAGGGCAAAACTCTGTTTATTGATGCCCGTAAAATGGGCTTTATGGTTGATCGTAAACATAGGGATTTATCAGATGATGATATAAAGCTACTTGCGGAAACAGTAGAAAAATTTCAGAACGGCACACTTGATGATGTTAAGGGCTTTTGTGCTGTTGCAACTACCGAGAAAATCGGAAAGCAGGACTATATCCTGACTCCCGGCAGATATGTTGGAATTGAAGATCAAGAGGAAGACGGCGAGCCTTTCGAGGAGAAAATGGCACGTCTGACATCTGAGCTTTCCAAGATGTTTGCTAAGTCACACGAGCTTGAAGATGAGATCAGAGAGAAGCTGGGGGCTATTGGGTATGAGCTCAGATAAAAAAGAATATTTTATTGTATTTGATACAAATATTCTATTTCAACCTTATGAAAAGAAAGCTGATTTTACATCTTTTTCGTTTAACGCCACCTATAAAAACGTGATTGATATGGTGAATCAATTGGATATATATGAAAAGGTTACGATAGCAATTCCAGAAGTTACTTGGAATGAAATGAAAAAGCAGATAATTGAGGCTCACGATAAAAAGATAATTGAATTCGAAGCATATTTCAAGAAATGGATTCTACCAGAATACTCCGTCAATAGAGTTGCATTAGACGATTACAGTACATATATAACGGAAAAATTACATGCATATCAAGAGGAAATAAAATCAGGAATAAACAAAGTAATTATGCTTCCCATCCCAAGCGATAATAGATTCAAGGGCATTGTTAAACGTGCTTTTGACAAAGTGCCTCCGTTTGGTGGGAAAGAGAAAAATTCTGATAAAGGCTTCAAAGATGTTCTCATATGGGAAAGTGTATTAGAGTTTGTACTATCGCATAGACAAGCAGACATTATCTTTTACACTAAAGATAATGGATTCAAAGAAACACTAATTGAAGAGTTTATAAAATTAAATCCTCAATCCTTAATATCCATTTGTTCTTCCGAAGATGAAATAAAGGGAGTCTTAGAAAAATGGGCAAAAGAAATTGATATTTATACGTATCAGCCAATTGAAACTTATTCTGAAAATAGTGAACTCATCAAATGGCTTGAATCTCCAGATTTTGAAATACAAATGATAGAGCGAGATTATGGTTTGATTGAAAAGAACAGATTGATATCTAGTACATATGTCAAACTTTTAAGTTACAATAATATATCTGTAATAAACGAATCTGAAAACACAGTGGAATATAATGTAGATGCAACTCTTGAGATTGGTTATTCTTTTAAAGGCAGTGTATCAGTGAAGGAAAAAATAGATATTGTCATTATTGTTGAGTGTATTTTAGGTGAAATTTATTCAATTGAAGATGCCTATAGATCAGATGTTGCAGATGCTTCAGAAGATGAAAGTGGGGAATAAAAATGGAAATAAAATGGCATACGGCTAATCTTAAAGATATGATAGAAATCAATCCAAAGGAATTTTTGCCAAAAGGAACGATAGCAAAAAAAATATCAATGGATATGCTTCAACCATTTCGTAGAGATATTCAAAAATACGAATTATCGGAGTTTACAGGTGGTACTAAGTTCAGAAATGGTGATACAATAATGGCAAGAATAACACCTTGCCTTGAAAATGGAAAAACCGCTAAGGTTAGTATTTTAGAAAGCGATGAAGTAGGATTTGGTTCTACAGAATATATTGTATTCAGAGCTATCAAGGGGGTTACAGATGCGGATTTTGTTTATTATCTTATATGTAGCCCCATTGTGCGTGAACCCGCAATAAAATCAATGGTTGGTTCATCGGGCAGGCAACGTGTACAAACAAATGTCTTAGAAAAACTTGTAATTAACTTCCCGAATTTTGAAATTCAACGAAAAATTGGCTGTTTTCTTAGGTCAATTGATGATAAAATCGAACTTAATAATAAGATAAATGAAAATTTATGGGATGCAGCCGCTTAAATCTGCACTTCTGATACGTCAATTTCGCCGTTCATCAGTTTGGGCAGGAGGGTGTCACGGAGAGACGCAAGTCGTTGATTTTCAATCTTATTATCTTTTATTTTTTCAAACATAGGATTTACTATTGATGTAAATTTATTAATAACAGTTATATTTGGTATAGATAGCTCTGTACTTTTGAAATTTGGAACAGTAAGTTGCTGTTGAGTAGTACCTGTACCAGAAATATTCATAGTTTTAAGATGTAAATAGATATATTTAGCCGAAACAATACTCGTTCTTGGTATAATTGTTATTAAGCGGACAATAGGAACATATGGAGTTTGCCTTAAACAAACATAGCCAATTGTACCTCTTGCTGATACAGTAACGCTTTCTTCAACAATTTTTGCTTTATCAGTAAATCCGTATAATCCTTCATTAGATATTCCGTTTGAATAGATAGGTACTGTATTTTCAGTTGTAGGTATTTCTGTTGCATTCTTTGGTTTATCTCCGCCTGCACTCATTTCAGATATTTCACCTAAAGACTTCTTTTCCCAATTCTCCGGCATAACCCCACCAAACGGCTCGAAATCTACAAACCAAGCCTTGAATAGAGCCTGCGCCTGCTGCTCTAAATTTTCATTTATATTATCAAAGCCTCATCAACGGCGAGGTTTTACACAGAACAGCCGTTGCTTGTCGTTCTCCAATAAATATTAACAAGGAGAATGATTATGAAAACAAAACTTATTACTGAAATTGAACAGCGGATGCTAAAACATCTTGATAATGCGCAGCTCAAAGAGCTTCGATTTGTTCTTGAGCAGCTTTTTGCTGAAATTGAGGTTAGCCAATCTGTCAATAATGACAGCACGGCTACAAATCAAGAGCTTTTATCTGCCTTTCTGTCCGCAAAGCGGATTGAGGGTTGTTCCGAAAAGAGCCTGCATTATTATGATAGAACCATTACAGCGGCATTTGCTTCGATCGGTAAAGAGGTACAGCACATAACAACTGATGATTTACGCTGCTATTTTGCAGAATATCAATCACAGAAAAAAGCGTGCAAGGTTACTATGGATAATATCAGGCGTATAATGTCCAGCTTTTTCTCATGGCTTGAAGATGAGGATTACATAATAAAAAGCCCTGTTCGCCGCATTCACAAGGTTAAGACAAGCAAAACGGTTAAAGATACATATACAGATGAAAATCTTGAACTTATGCGTGATAACTGCACTGAGTTCCGTGATCTGGCGATGATAGATATGCTTGCATCAACAGGTATGCGTGTAGGGGAAATGGTACTGCTGAATCGAGAGGATATAGATTTTACGGAACGGGAATGTGTTGTTCTCGGAAAAGGAGATAAAGAGCGTATGGTTTATTTTGATGCCCGGACAAAGTTGCATCTTCAAAATTATCTTGACTCACGTACAGATGATAATCCTGCGTTGTTTGTAACGCTCAAAGCTCCCTATAACCGCTTGAAAATAGGAAGCATTGAGCTTAGGCTTCGTGAGCTTGGCAAAAAACTTGGTATTAACAAGGTGCATCCGCACAAATTCAGACGTACTCTTGCAACAATGGCTATCGACAAGGGTATGCCGATCGAACAGCTTCAACAGCTGCTCGGTCATCAAAGAATAGATACTACACTTCAATATGCGATGGTGAAGCAGAGTAATGTGAAGCTGGCGCATAGAAAATATATTGGATAGGATGATTTTGGAATGAACATGGAAACAATAAAACTTGATAGTGTAATTGTTGATATCGCAGCAGGTCCGTTCGGATCCAATCTAAAAGTATCTTGTTTTGTAGATTATGGTTTTCCTATCATAGATGGTGCGAATCTTAAGGGATATAAGGTTACCGATAATATTACAAAATATGTTACGGAGGAGAAAGCAAACTCGCTTTATAGATCGATTGCACACCGTAATGATGTTATTGTAACAATAAGCGGAACATTAGGGCAAATTGCTTATATACCAAATGATTCCGCATATGAAGCATATTTATGTTCACAACGTCAGTTCAGAGTCACCTTTGATGAAAAAAGAGTATTTGTTCCATATATTGTTTACTATTTTCATACATACGAGGGGCAACATAAAATACTATCATTTGCAAATCAAACTGGCGTTCCGGCATTGTCTCAGCCACTTAAAAACTTTAAAAACATTGAGATTAACTTGCCATCATTAGAAATACAGAAAAGGATAGCATCCATTCTTCTTTCTATTGACGAAAAAATTGAATTGAATAATAAGATAAATGAAAATTTAGAGCAGCAGGCGCAGGCGATTTTTAAATCTTGGTTTGTTGACTTTGAGCCGTTTGGTGGGGTTATGCCTGATGATTGGCGAATGGGTACACTCTCCGAAATCTGCGATTACTCCAAAGATAAGGTGGATATTGATGATTTGACTTTGGATACCTACTACTCCACGGAAAATATGCAGCCAAACCGTCAAGGTGCTGTTCAGGCTACCACACTACCTACAATCAAACAGACTACTGCTTGCAAAAAGGGCGATGTGCTTATATCAAATATTCGCCCGTATTTCAAGAAAATACTATATTGCTTTTCTGATTGTGGTTGCTCAACAGATGTTCTATGCTTTGTGCCGAACAAAACTGATTATTCTGCATTTCTATACTGTGCCCTGTATGCAGACAAATTCTTTGATTATATGGTTACAGGTTCAAAAGGAACAAAAATGCCCAGAGGTGACAAACAGCAGATAATGGTATATCCTATCTGTATTCCCTCTGCTGAATATATCGAAAAATTCAATCAGGCAGTAGCTCCGATGCTTGAAACAGTATATACCAATAGAATTGAAGCAAATAATTTGGCAAATCTCCGTGACACGCTTCTGCCGAAGCTGATGAACGGCGAGATTGATGTATCGGCGGTCGAGATTTAAGCTGCTTGCAGGCGTAAATTTTCATTTATCGTATAAAGGAGTGAAACATTTTGGCATACAAAGAATTGGACTTAGATAATTTAATAGAAATAGACTCTGTAAGTTCATTCATTAGTGAAGTTAAAGCATTAAGAGAGTCAGCTGATGGAACTTCGACAGAATGGTACTTTAGAGGTCAAGAAGCTGATTTCTGGGATATAGAGCCAAGTGTTTTCAGAAATGATATGCTTAGTATTGAGCATAAGCTGATGCAGATTCCATTGCAAAAAATACCGATGGAATTCAAAGAATTCAGTACATTGTTTGATATTATGACAAAATATCAGCATTATGGAATGTGTACCAGACTTTTAGATCTGACAACGAATCCGCTGGTAGCACTATATTTTGCATGCAAAATACATGGGAACGAAGAATATGAATCAGACGATGAGAAAGTTGAAAAAGAACCATACGGAGTTATTTATTATACAAATAATTATTATCCATCACAGTCGACTGATAAAGAAGTAAAGATTGTATCTGCATTGGCTAGTTATGATTTATCAAAAGAAAACACTATTTCCGAAATTCTTGAAAGACTTAGACAAAATCAGATCATTGATATAGAAACAAAAGATAGATGGCTACAAAAAACATATTTTCCAGAATTTGTAAAGCTAATACAAAATAACTATATGGTAACACCTACATATACAAATGAAAGATTAAGAAAACAAAGTGGAGTTTTTTTATTAGCGAGTCTGTTTACGATAGTTTCAGGTTCGGAGGTCGGAAATTCAATAATTACAAAATCTAAGGGAAATTTAAGAGAAGAGTTTTCTGAAAGATTCTTTTATATTAATGGTGAAAACAAAGAATCTATACTTAAAGAGTTGGATTTATATAACATAAATGAAGCAACGCTATTTCCCGAATTAGAGCATCAATTAAACTATATAAGGTTTGTAAATAAAGAGCATGTTCAGTCTGTTAGTGATTTTTCTAAATATGGTGAAAAAGTTGAAAACAATAATTTGAGTATAAGTTTAGATGATGACAACGAATTAAATAATCATCTCACAAAAAATATGGGAAATATATTGTGTAATGTAGTTAGTTCAGAAGACTTTGAAGAAATAAAAAGTATAATACAAAATAGTTTTACTATTGATTGGTACAAACGTAATAATGAGTTGAGCAAGATGAAAATGGCTATTACTGGATACTATTGTGCTAAAAATAAAGATAAAATAGAATCAAAAGAAAAAGCAAATACGATTATCAACAAAATAAATGATGAAGTAAAAAAGTATATTTCTTCTCATATTGAAAGTGGTGAATAAAATGGTGACCTATTATACCGAAGCCGATTACGAAAACTCAATAATTCAGCTTTTTGAAGAAATGGGTTATGCTCACGTTTACGGTCCCGATATAGAAAGAGATTTTAGCAGTCCGTTATATGAAGATGTGCTTATGGATTCGATGTATCATCTGAATAAGGAATTGCCCGATGATGCGATACAAGATGCTATCTATAAGCTCAAAAACTTTGAAAACGGAGAGCTTGTGCAGAAAAATGCAGTATTTATGGATTATCTGCAAAACGGCATACCTGTAAGATTTTTTGTTGACGGTGAGGAACGCTCTTCTATAGTGTATCTCGTTGATTATAAAAATCCCGAAAACAATTCCTTTATTGTAGCAAATCAGTGGGCTTTTATTGAGAACAGCAACAAGCGTCCGGATATTATCTTGTTTTTAAACGGTTTGCCTGTGGTAATTGTTGAACTGAAATCGCCCTCCCGTGAGGAAACTGACGTTTCGGAAGCATACAGGCAGCTGCGTAATTATATGAAAGAAATTCCATCAATGTTTAACTATAATGCTATATGTGTTATGAGCGACCAGTTGACTTCCAAGGCTGGAACAATAACATCAGGCGAAGACAGATTTATGGAATGGAAAACTAAAGACGGAGATTATGAAAATACTCAATATGCACAGTTTGATACTTTTTTTGAGGGGATATTCCAAAAAGAAAGACTGCTTGATATTGTAAAGAATTTTATATGCTTTTCAAATGACGGTTCCAATAATATTAAGATCCTTGCAGGTTATCATCAATATTTTGCGGTCAGAAAAGCAGTTGAATCAACCAGACACGCATCTGTTACTGACGGTAAGGGCGGCGTTTTCTGGCATACACAGGGCAGCGGAAAATCGTTGTCTATGGTATTCTATGCTCATCTTTTGCAGGAAGCTCTTGACAGTCCGACAATTGTTGTATTGACTGACAGAAATGACCTTGATGACCAGCTATATGGACAGTTTGCAAAATGTAAGGATTTTCTCAGGCAAGAGCCTATGCACGCAGAAAGCCGTGAACATTTAAAGAACTTGCTGGCAGGTAGACAGGCTAACGGTATTATTTTTACTACAATGCAGAAATTTGAGGAATCAGGCGAACCGCTTTCAGAACGCCGAAACATTGTAGTTATGGCTGATGAGGCTCATAGAGGACAGTATGGCTTGACCGAAAAGGTAGATGAAAAAACAGGAAAAATCAAGATTGGTACAGCACGTATTATCCGAAACAGTTTGCCTAACGCTACATATATCGGATTTACAGGTACACCTATTTCATCAAAAGACCGCAGCACAATTGAAGTGTTTGGAAATTACATTGATATTTATGATATGACACAGGCGGTTGAGGACGGAGCAACACGACCGGTCTATTATGAAAGCCGTGTAATAAAGCTTAATCTTGATGAAAAGACACTGAAGCTGATTGATGATGAATATGATATAATGGCAGCCAATGCAGATGCAGAGGTTATCGAAAAAAGCAAGCACGAGCTTGGTCAGCTGGAAGCTGTTCTCGGAAATGACAATACCATTAATTCATTGGTATGTGATATTCTTGAGCATTATGAGAATAACCGTGAAAATCTGCTTACCGGTAAAGCAATGATTGTGGCTTATTCCAGGCCTATTGCTATGAAGATATATAAACGCATTCTGGAACTTCGTCCCTCCTGGACGGAAAAGGTAGGCGTAGTTATGACTTCAGGAAACAACGATCCCGAAGAATGGCGTGAAGTTATAGGCAATAAGCATCACAAGGACGAGCTTGCAAAGAAATTCAAGGACAATAACAGTCCGATGAAAATAGCTATTGTTGTAGATATGTGGCTAACAGGATTTGATGTGCCATCACTTGCAACAATGTATGTTTACAAGCCTATGTCAGGACATAATCTTATGCAGGCTATTGCACGTGTAAACCGAGTATTCGGAGATAAAGAAGGCGGACTTGTAGTTGATTATGTAGGTATTGCAACAGCTTTGAAACAGGCAATGAATGACTATACAGCACGTGATAAAAAGAATTACGGTGATACCGATGTTGCTAAAGTTGCATATCCGAAATTCCTTGAAAAATTGTCTGTATGCCGTGATATATTCCACGGTTATGATTATTCCAAGTTCGCTGCGGGAACAGATCTTGAAAGATCAAAAACAATAAGCGGAGCCGTAAACTTCATTATTGGCAGAGAAAAGGCTGATGACAAGGACTCATTTGTAAAAGAAGCACTTATTCTTCATCAGGCACTTTCACTTTGTTCTTCTATGGTTGACGAGGAAATGCGATATGAAGCTGCATTTTTTGAAGCAGTTCGTGTTCTTGTTTTACGTTTAACAAACAAAGGTGTTGGAAAGAAATTATCGTTGCCTGAAATAAACGGACGCATAAATGAACTTCTGAAGCAAAGCATCAAGAGCGAAGGTGTGATAAATCTTTTTTCAGATGTTAAGGAAGAATTCTCTCTGTTTGATCCAAAATTTCTTCAGGAAGTTGCCAATATGAAAGAAAAAAATCTCGCTGTTGAACTTCTGAAAAAGCTGATTGCCGAACAGGTTTCCGTATATCGGAGGACTAATGTAGTTAAGTCTGAAAAATTCAGCGAAATAATGCAACGTTCTCTTAATGCTTATCTTAATGGCATGCTGACGAATGAAGAAGTTATTGAGGAAATGCTGAATTTGGCAAAGCAGATTGCTGCTGCACAAAAAGAGGGGGATCAGCTTGGACTGACACCCGATGAATTGGCATTTTATGATGCTTTGACCAAGCCACAGGCAATCAAGGATTTTTATGAAAACGATGAGCTCATAGCCATTACAAAGGAACTTGCAGATACACTTCGTAAAAATAAGACCATTGATTGGCAAAAGCGGGAATCTGCCCGAGCCAAAATGCGTATGATGATAAAAAAACTGCTGAAAAAGCATCGTTATCCTCCGGAAGGAATGGAAGATGCTGTTCAGACAGTTATGATGCAGTGTGAACTTTGGACTGATAATGCTGAAATGAATTAGAATTGTGCAATGAAATATGCAAATATATGTTTTACCATACTATATGATTTAGCTGTGTTTTTAGTGTTGGAAAAGCGGTAAAAGAATATCTGACCGATTAATGGATACAGGAGTATGTCCGGTCTTTATTTGGTCTTTAAAGTTGCAAAATCATACATAAATGCGCAGAAATTCTGTGTTCTTCTATTGTTGTAAAATGTTGCGAAAGTGCCTATATTACGTGATTTACGGCAAAACACCAAATGTTGGCGGAATTGCAGAGACAGACTCAAAGAGATAATTATTGCCCTTACAAACAATATTTCAACATTGTTTGGGGCGAAATTACCGCTTTTGGTCATTTAACCAACATCATAACCGCTGTGTTTATGCATAGCGGTTATTTTTGTGCCTAAATATAAAACAAAGTCCCGAAGAATTGATCTTTCGGGACTTTGTTTATTTCGTATGACACAAATTTATTCACCATACCCATCAAGGAAATTGTGAATACCGTTTTTGTCTTTGTACTGAACGACCGCATTAAGGTCAACATTTTCAATGCTGCGGAATATGTTCATCTCGACCTGAGGATTTACCTTTTTCAAATCAGCGATAAGATGCTTTATCTCCTGACGCTTTGAAACAGGACCCGTCGGATTGCATGTCGTGCAGGTGTCCGTGAAACGGCAGGCGCATTGTATAAAATGCAAACCGTTGTAATCACGCCAATGCTTTATGTCGTCCTCACGGACAAGATACATCGGACGAATTATCTCCATTCCATCGAAATTATCGCTGTGAAGCTTCGGCATCATCGTCCTCACCTGACCGCCGTAAAGCACACTCATAAGTATCGTTTCAATAACATCGTCAAAGTGATGTCCGAGCGCGATTTTATTGCAGCCGAGTGCCTTTGCTTTGCTGTAAAGATGACCTCTTCTCATTCTCGCGCAAAGATAGCAAGCATTCTTGTCAACGTTATAGACCGACTGAAAAATATCCGACTCGAAAACAGTTATCGGTATCGACATCGAAGCCGCGTTTTTTTCAATAATGTTGCGGTTCTCGGGACTGTAACCCGGATCCATTACAAGAAAAACAAGCTCAAACGGGAACTTCTGATGCCTCTGCATTTCCTGAAAAAGCTTCGCCATAAGCATCGAATCTTTGCCGCCCGAAATGCAGACCGCAATTTTGTCATTCGGCTGAACAAGCTCATAGGTGATAACAGCCTTTGCGAATTTGCTCCAAAGCGAGTGATGAAACTTCTTCTGTATGCTTTTTTCTACCTGATCGGTAATCTCTCGGTTCTCCAGTTCTATACGAAGCCAGTCTACATATCCGCCTGCAAGATTATAAGCGTCAAAACCCTTTTCGCAAAGTGCGTCGGCAGCATCACGGCTTATAAGTCCGCTCTTGCAGCATATAACAAGTTTTTTATCGGCAGGAAGTTCTGCATCTTCAAGCTTTTCCAGCGGAATATTCACCGCACCGTCAATGTGACCGTAAGAAAAAGCGTATTCATCACGCATATCGATAAGCATATATGAATCGGCTGAAAGTTTTTTCAGCTCGGAAACAGTAATTTCGTTATTCATTGCATCTGATTTCCTTTCAAAAAATGTTCGATGAATATTATATCACATAATTCCGATTATGTCTATATGCTTTGTAAACAAAAACTGACTTTTTTAGTACCGCTTAGTTGATATTGCTCATTATGAAAAATACGACATACAAAATAATTATAAAGGCAACTGTGCCCTAATTTCTAAAAAAATTCACATCACTTGCGAATACGAGTGATGTGCATTTTTGATATGCTGTTTATAAACTCGAAATAAGTACAATTACCGAAACAACAGCAATTACCGCACCGACAGCGGAAATAGTACCGTAAATTTTCTTAGCATTATCCTCCTTGTCGGTCTTTAAGTAGTAAACTCCTGCACCGAGAATACCAAGTCCTATCAAAATTCCAATAATTCCAATTATCATTTTCTTTTCCTCCAATTTAATATCAAAGCTGAGTTGATTATAACAAGCACCGAACCACAGTTGTGAACAAGTGCGCCGACAACGGGGTTCAGAACCTTTGTTATCGCAAGGATTATCGCAACGAAATTGAGCAGCATCGAGAAAGTAAGGTTTATCCGTATCGTCGTCATCATTCGCTTGGAAAGCGCGAAAAGGTGGGGGAGTTCCTTTACTTCGTCATCTACAAGCGCAATGTCAGCCGCATCGACCGCAATGTCACTTCCTGCACCGCCCATCGCAATGCCGACATCTGCACGTTTGAGCGCAGGAGCGTCATTTATTCCGTCACCGATCATCGCCACATCGCCCGACTTCTGGCTGTCCGCTACGAAATCCAGCTTATCCTCAGGCAGACAGTTCGCCTTTACCTGCGTGATTCCGACCTCACGTGCAATGTTCTGCGCCGCATTTTCATTGTCACCCGTCAAAAGCACAGGCTCGACCCCAAGTTCCTTTAACTGTGCTATCATATCGCGGCTCTCTGCGCGAAGCGTGTCAGAAAGTACGATGAAGCCTGCAAGTTCGCCGTCTGCCGCCGTGAAAATTACCGTAGAACCCTTGTGGATAAATTCAGTCGCTTTCTCTGTCATTTCCTTGGGAACAGCTATCCCGTTTTCGGTAAGAAGCTTTACATTTCCCGAAAGAATTTCTTTTCCGTCAACGATTCCCTTAACGCCTTTTCCTGCCGTCATTGAGAAGCTTTCAGCCTTGGAAAAAGCAAGTCCCTTTTCCTTAGCGGAGCGAAGTACAGCCTTTCCGAGTGGGTGTTCCGAGTAGCTTTCCACAGCCGCAGTCAAAGACAAAAGCTCATCTTTTTTCATATTCACAGCGTAAATGTCAACTACCTCGGGTTTTCCGTATGTAAGCGTTCCCGTCTTGTCGAAGCATATTTTCTTTACCTTTGCAAGACGTTCAAGCGCATCACCCTCACGGACGAGAAAACCGTGCTTCGTAACGTTTCCGATGCCTGCCATTATAGCCGTCGGCGTTGCAAGCACGAGCGAGCATGGGCAGAACACAACAAGTATTGTTACCGCTCTGATTATCTCGCCGCTTATCGCCCATGTAAGTCCTGCCGCCGTCAGCGCGATAACAACTATCCACGTTGCCCACCTGTCCGCAAGTCCGACTATCTTCGCTTTGCCTGCGTCCGCGGATTGAACGAGCTTTATCATTCGCTGTATCGATGAATCTTCGCCGACTTTTGAAGCTTTCATCTCGAACGCACCGAACTGGTTCACCGTTCCCGATGAAACTTCGTCCCCGACGGTCTTGTCAACGGGGAGAGATTCGCCCGTCATAACAGCCTGATTGACACTTGTTTCACCCGAGATGATAACGCCGTCAACAGCTATCGTTTCACCGGGAAGAACACGGAGAATGTCACCAACCTTGACCTGCTCGGCAGGAATTATTTCTCCCTTTTCGTCCAAAATGACCCTTGCTGTCTGCGGAGTAAGATGTACAAGCTTCTCGATTCCTGCACGCGCTCTCGCAACGGTGAGATCTTCAAGCAGATCGCCAAGCTGCATAATGAACGCAACTTCGCCTGCCGCAAAATCTTCGCCGATGCAGACCGAAGCAATGAGCGCAAGCGAAACAAGAACGTCCGCCTTTATGTCAAACGCCGTCACAAGACCTATCACAGCTTCAAGTATTATCGGAACACCGCAGAGGATAATAGCCACCCACGATACGTTGAACGGCAGTACGCCGTCGGGAACTGCAAGGCTGACAATAAGCGATATCGCTGAAATTATCAGCAGAGTGATGTCCTTTTTCGTGCCGCCAAGTTCAAGCAGCTCTTCAAGTTTTCCCATAAGCTTTTTCATTTTCATCATTCCTTTCAAAAAGTTTATCAAGCAAGTAAATTTTAAGCCGATGTAATAGGGGAATATGTTCCATTTAACTTTTGTTTAATAAAGTATTGTTTATAAAAACTACCTATGGGGGTATATGTACTTTGACTGTATTATACCATAGGGGGTATATGTTGTCAATAGGAAAATGAAAATTATTCTATTAATTATGTCAAAACCTGAAAACCGCTTTTCGCGCAAAAGCATAAAAAAAGCAGCCGTTTCCGACTGCTCATTATACTATATAAAATTTACTGCATATTTGCAAAGCGCTCAATAGCCTTGGTGAAATTGGCTATCTCCTCGGAATCGCCGCGTTCAACAGCGTCCTTTATGCAGTGGTTGATGTGTCCCTCAAGAACGACCTGACCTGCCTTGTTGAGTGCAGATTTCGCCGCATTTATCTGCGCAAGGATATCTTCGCAGGGAACGTCCTCATCGATCATACGGTCGATCGCATTCACCTGACCGATTATTTTTTTCAAACGTCTGTGCAGATTAGCTGCGTCCATACATTGTTTCATAGCCGTTTCCTTTCCGATCATCTTTTTCTATATTATATCAGATGAAAATACGGTTGTCAAGGAAGCAGAATATTAAAAAATGTTCAGAATATCTGCATTGACAATAAAATCCCCAAGTCGTATAATATCAAAGTGATTATAACCAAAAAGAGGGATACTTTTGAAAAATGATAGGATAAAAAAAGCCTTGCAATTCGCTTTTCCGAAAACCCTGCCTATCTTCGCAGGCTTCTGGTTTCTCGGAATGAGCTATGGTATATTGATGCACGTTAAAGGGTTCAGCTTCGTGTATCCATTGTTGATGAGCATAACGATATTCGGCGGTTCGCTTGAATTTATTGCAGTTTCAATGCTTTTAAGCACGTTTGCGCCGCTCCAGACCTTTCTTGTTGCACTCGTTATACAGCTAAGACATCTTTTTTACGGCGTTTCGATGCTCGAAAAATACAAAGGCACGGGCTGGAAAAAGCCGTACCTTATCTTCGGTATGTGCGATGAAAGCTTCTCGATAAATTACAGCACCGAGATACCCGAGGACATCGACAAAGGCTGGTTTTACTTCTTCGTAACGCTCCTTAATCAGATATATTGGGTAACGGGCGCAACTATAGGCGGTCTGCTCGGCAACCTCATAACGTTCAATACCGAGGGACTTTCGTTCGTAATGACGGCGATGTTCGTTGTTATCTTCCTCGACCAGTGGCTAAAGGAAAAACAGCATATCTCGTCCGTTATCGGTTTTGGCATTTCGCTTTTGTGCCTTGTGATCTTCGGCAAGGACAGCTTTATGATACCGACAATGATATGCATTGTCGTGATGCTAACATTGTTCCGCAAGCCTATTGAGGAAAAGGAGGGAAAAGTATGACCTTAACACAGCAGATAATCACCGTTGCCCTCTGCGCGCTCGGCACGATGATAACAAGATTTTTGCCGTTCATAGTTTTCCGCTCGGATAAGCCTACCCCGAAATACATACAGTATATCGGAAATGCTCTTCCGCCTGCAATATTCGGTATGCTCGTTATCTATTGCCTTAAAGATGTTTCGCTCCTCGGCGGAAGTCACGGAATTCCCGAAGCTATTGCTATAATCGCAGTTATTGCACTTCACCTCTGGAAAAAGAATATGCTCCTCTCGATAGCGGGCGGAACGGTCTGCTATATGCTTTTGGTGCAGTTTGTATTCTAAGGAAACGCTGATCAATACGTTTCTGTCGTTTTTCAAAATGTACTCAAAGGCGGAAACTCGTACATTTCTCAAAACGACGAAACGAACGCTTCGCTTTGATCAGCTTTTTCCTAAGCATTTCACGCCGCATAAATGCATTTTACATATCAAAAGCTTGAATCTTCCTTTGGTTGTGATATGATGTAATCATCAACAAAAAGGAGATAAAGCTTATGAGTATTGTATTGCTTGTTTTATTATGTGCCGCAGAAGCGGTTTTTGCAGTCTTGGCGATGAAACGCCGACCCGATAAGGAAAAGTGGCAGACCGAACGCCTTATATGCGATGCAGGTCAGCTCGGAGTGTTTCTGATAATGCTCCTCGCACCGAGCATTGATGTGAGCTTTCGATTCAAAGGTCTGTTCGCGCTCCTCCTGCTTCGTATTGTTATAGCTTTTGCAGGCTGGCTAATTGCGAAATATACACCGTCAAAGCCGAAACGCCCGTCAATGATGATATTGAGCACCGTTCTTTCAGCAGTCATTATATCGGGAAGTCTTATACCGTCATTTATGTTCACTGCGTATGACGGCTTGCCGACCTCGGGCGAATATCCCGTTGCAATGTCAAAGGCGATACTTGTTGATGAGAGCAGAACAGAAGAGTTTGAAACGGACGGCTCTAAGCGTGAAGTTCCAATCTATTTCTTTTACCCCGAAAATGCCGCAGACGGTGAAAAATTCCCACTGGTGCTGTTCTCGCACGGCGCGTTCGGCTATTACAAGAGCAATTATTCGACCTACGAAGAACTTGCTTCAAACGGATATGTCGTCATTGCGACCGAACACCCGTATCATTCAATGTTCACCGAGGATACAAGCGGAAAAACTATCACCGTTTCACCCGAATTTATTAACGGCATCGCCCTCGTCAACACCGACGGCACATCGGAAGAAACCATCTTCGAGCTTTCCTCAGAATGGTTAAAGCTTCGCTGTGATGATATAAACTTCGTCATTGATTCCATAAAATCGACAGCAGGTGAACTTCCCGAATATTGGCACACGGGCGAATCGGAGAACATCATCAAGGCACTTTCAATGACCGATACCGATAAAATAGGCGTAATGGGACATTCCCTCGGCGGTGCGGCGGCAGTATCTATCAGCAGAACAAGAAACGACATCAGCGCAGTTATCGACCTTGACGGAACTATGCTCGGCGAGGTAACAGGCGTTGAAAACGAGATAAACATCGTCAGAACCGAACCTTATACCGTGCCGCTTTTGGCTGTGGATAACGACGAACATCACTTCGCCGCGGCTGAACTTGAAGAAAAAGGTATTCCTTACGCAAACAATATCGTCTGCGAAAACGCCGTGTGCTGTTACAGAACGTATTTCGCAGGAACGGGTCACATGAATTTTACCGACCTGCCGCTGTTCTCTCCGCCGCTTGCAAAAATGCTCGGAACGGGCAGTGTTGACGCAGAAAAATGTATGATGACCGTGAATAAAATGACAAGAGAATTCTTTGACAGCTATTTGAAAGGAAAGGGTGAATTCGTTGTTTCGGAATGTATCTACACATAATATGGACGTAAAAATAAGTATGATACCCGAAAGCGAAGCGGAGCTTGTCGATATCCGCTGTCACGAAGAAACCGATTCCGTCCGCGAGATAGCGGCATTTGTGCGCTCGCGGCAGGGTCAGCTTTCGGGCGCGCTGGACGGCAGACAGTACAACATTCCCGTTTCGGAGATAATGTATATCGAATCGGTCGATAACAGAACTTTTATCTATACTTCGCAAAAAGTATATGAGTCCAAACAGCGCATCTATGAGCTTGAAGAGAATTTAAAGCCGAAACATTTTCTGAGGATATCGAAATCATCACTTGTGAATCTTATGAAAATAATCTCGGTGAAACCTGCGCTCGGCGGAAGATTCAGCGCCGTGCTTTCCAACGGCGAGGAGATAATAATTTCGCGCAAATATGTTTCCGAGCTGAAAAAAGTTTTGAGAGGTGATGAAGTATGACGTTCAAAGAGCATTTCAAATCGGTAATGTCGATGTATTTCATTATTGTGACGCTTGTAAACGCCGCAACGTTTGTCCTCGGCAGTATTTTTCGCCCCGACCAGACATTCGGCTATGAAGCCTTTCTCTCACCGCTTGTCTATGCGGCGATAGCCCTCGTCCCGATGCTTTGTATGTATTCAAAAAGGGAACTTACATTCAGACAGTATATATTGAGGGAAGTGTTCCAGCTTTTTGCGATAGAAGCCGTACTTATCATTTTCGGACTTGGCACGGAGAGCCTCTTGCCCGAAAACCGCAGGCTTACAGCCGCATTTGCATTCTCCGTGTTTGTGATATACGTTCTCGTCATTATCATAACGTGGCTGCTCGACCTCAAACAGGCAAAGACGATAAATTCCGACCTGAAAAGCTTTCAGAGAAGATTTTCGGATAAAAAAGATAGTTCGGAATGACATAAAGGGGCTTAAAATGATACTCGAAACCAAACGGCTCATACTCCGTGAGCTTACGGAAAATGATTTTAACGACCTCTACGAGGTTTTGTCCGACTCGGATGTAACAGCGCATTATCCCTATACCTTTGACGAAAAGAGAGTAAAAGGCTGGATAGAGCGAAACATTGAACGCTATAAAACGGACGGCTTCGGACTTTGGGCAGTCGTGCTGAAAGAGAACGGCAGAATGATAGGGGACTGCGGCATAACAATGCAGAACATCGACGGAGAAAAGCTCCCCGAAGTCGGTTACCATATACATAAAGATTTCCGCAGGAAAGGCTATGCCTCAGAAGCCGCCGCAGGGTGCATCGAATACGGCTTTTCTAACCTCGGCTTCGATAAGATCTATTCTTATATGAAATATACGAACGAACCGTCCTATCGCACTGCCGAGAAAAACGGAATGAAGTTCGTCAAGCAGTATCCCGACCCTGATAATACTTTCACTAAGGTCTATGCGATAAGCAAAGCGGAGTGGGAAAACAGACTTCGCTGAAAACAAAACCGCCGTTTCCCAAATCAACGGAGAACGGCGGTTTTTATGCCAAAATTATTTTTTCTTGGTTGTAACAGCAACAGCATCGGACTTTTTGCCTTCTTTGTATTTGCCGTTTACCTTGTCAAGGGCGGAAACCTTGAACTTGTACTTGGTGTTCTTCTTGAGCTTTTTTATAGTGCAGGAGTTGCTTGTTACTGTCTTGTATTTTTCATACTTGCCGGTTGAAGCGTTGTACATATAAACCGTGTAAGCATCAGCGCCCGAAACCTTGTTCCATTTGAGTGTAATGCTGTTTGCTGTCTTGGCGGAAGCTTTTACATTGTCGGGAGCGGCAAGTTCATCTTCTTCCGGGAAATAGTATGTGTAGTTGATGCCGTATTTTTTAGCATAGCTTTCAGCATTGGAATTCTTTACGACTTTAAGAGTGAATTTTCTCGGAATGAACTCTTCATAATTGCCGTAAAGTTCGTAAACATCGGTGTTCCAGTATGTTTCTACAGGGATATCATAGGTGTAATAGAAGATGAATACATGTACAGAACCGTCGCTAAAAATATACTGACGGTCATCATCATCTTCGTGAGCATAAGCATAGCAGTAGCTGACATTTTTTGATCCGCCTGAAGTATTGAACTTTGTCATTTCTGGGATCGTGAGATTTTCGAGGCTTACACAGTTTGTGAAAGCATCATTGTAAATAGCCGTACAGCCGCTTGTGATATCAACTCTTTTCAGATTGATACAGTTGTAAAAAGCTTCTTCACCGATAGAATATTTGAATTCTGAACCGCTGACTTTGAAGCTTCTGAGCATTGTACAATGAGCGAAAGCATCAGCGCCTATTGATTCATCGATACTGCCCTTGACTTCAAATGATTCAAGACTTGCACAGTATGCAAAAGCGTCCCTTTCAATATATGCATTGCCGTTTACAACAACTTTTTTTATCTTTGTACAGCCTTCAAAAGCACCTTCATAAACATACAGATCACCCTTTGCGGTAATAGATGTGATATTTGTAACACCTTCAAAAGCATTGTTGTTTATGTAGCTGATTTCTTCAGGAATAACAATATTACCGCCTGCACCTTTGTAGCCGTCGATATAATTATATCCGTCTGAATCAGTGCCGATCACAAAATCACTTGCAGCATCGGCTGTGACAGCAAATCCTATCTTGTCATTTAACTGCTCGGGGAGGACCGTGACCGTACCCAATGAAAGCATAACAGCAAGGGCACACGAAAGAATTTTTTTACTTTTCATAATTTATCCCTCTTATTATTTATATTTTTGTCATAATGACAAGATAATTATATCACGGTATGTTAATAAAGTCAACGACTTTTAATGCACTAAATTGACAAATTTTATAAAATTTTCCAATGCTTTTATGTGAAAAAAATAAACAGTATTTGCAATGGTTTTAAAATGTATGCAAATACTGTTTATAAAATCGTTAGCCGTTTTCCTCCAGCCACCTTGCCGCACAATGGCAAAGTGATGCCGTACCGATAGGAAGAACATCTTCGTTGAAGCGAACTTTCGGGTTATGTGCAGAAGCCTCACCGCGTTCGTCCTCGAAGCCTGCCGAAAGGTACATAAACGCCGACGGAACAGCCGAAGCTATCACCGCAAAATCTTCCGAAGCATTGGCTTTCATATTTGGGATAGGCTTCAAACCGCCCAGCTCATTCATATAACCGACCATTTTTTCCGTAAGTTCACGGTCACATATAAGCGGAGGAACGTCCGAAAGCTTCGTGACCTGCGCCATGCCGCCGTAAAGCTCGGCTGTCTTTTCTGCAATTTCCGCTATTCGCATCGAAAGCTTTTCTTTCTGTGACTTATCATTCGTGCGGAGCGTTCCCTCCATAAATGCGGAGTCGGGGATAATGTTCGCAGCCTTTCCTCCGTGAAGCTGTCCTATCGTTAAAACACAAACCTTTTCGGGGTCGGCTTCGCGCGCGATAAGCGCCTCCAAAGCAATATAAGTCTGCGCCGCAATGTTGAGCGGATCGACCGCAAGATTCGGATAAGCGCCATGACCTCCTTTACCCTTGATATCAATGCGAAAACCGTCAACCGAGTTCATCATAACTCCGCCTGCATTGTACATAAATAATCCAATAGGCATTTTTCCGGGCGCAACGTGGAAAGCGAGCGCCGCATCAACATGAGGTCTTTCCAGAATTCCGTTCGCGATCATATCACGGCTGCCTTCAAAAGTTTCCTCAGCAGGCTGAAACATAAGCTTTACTGTGCCTTTGAGCGAAGCTTCGCTCTCCTTTAAAAGCTTCGCCGCACCGAGCAGCATCGCAGCGTGAAGATCGTGTCCGCAGGCGTGAGCGTGACCGTTAGTGCAGGCAAATTCCTCACCGCTCATCTCTTCCATAGGCAAAGCGTCCATATCCGCACGAAGCAGAAGCACGGGCGAACCGCTGCCGATGAGCGCAGTAACCCCGTGACCGCATTTCTTAGGCGAAAATCCGTATTCCGTCAGCTTTTTCATAACAAATTCCTGCGCGAGCGGCATTTCAAGTCCAACTTCGGCATTTTTGTGGAAATATCTTCGGTTTTCGATGATCTCACCCTTTATTTTATTGGCTTCTTTGTAAAAATCCATTGCAATAGCTCCTTTTTCGGTTAAAAACAGCTTTCTTTAACTTTATTATACCATTATAATATGCGAAATTCAACATCAGATAAATTTTTCCGAAATACTTGAAAAAAATCAGATAATATAGTATAATTATTATAAATATACGAATTTATGCTTTTTTGATATATATTGAGGAGAATCAATTTGAAAAAATTAAGGACAAGAATACTCGGCGCAGCTCTTGCCGTTGCCCTTGCATTTTCTGCTGGCATCGATTTTTCAGCTGTGTTGGGCGGAATAAACGCTTTCGCCGAAGAAAGTACCGATCAGCCTATCGTAATTGCTCCGCAGGAGGATATAAACCGCGATGAAGAGCTTCCTGCGTTTGAAGAACCCGTTTATACAGCAATGTTCAGCTTTCCTGCTGAATTAAGGGGAGTATATGTCACCCCAACGGTAGATTATGCAGCCGAGAACAGTACCGAAGCTGTCGCAGACGAGGTAGAAACACTGCTCGACAACGCCGAAAGCAACCGTCTTAACGCTGTTATCATAAATACAGACTGTAATGGTGAAATGCTTTACAACTGTGATCTCAACGAAACACTTGGTGAAGACGTTATCACCGCTCTTGTTGACGGTGCGCGCGACAGGGGAATGTACGTCTATATGAATTTCAGCATAGATGCTGTCCTCACTTCGCTTGAAGATATGACCCTGCAGGAAAAGATAGACTTCTTAGCACTAAGGGTTCATACCTTTACAGTAAAATATCCCGTTGATGGTATAATCCTTGACGGTTACTATTCAACGAAAACTAATCTCAGCCTGCACGACTATGTCGAAAACGGCTCGGGAATCGGCTTTGAGAACTGGCTTCTCGATAACGGCGCTTATGTCTTTGCACTTGCTTCGGACGCGATAAGAAAGACGAACAATACTGTTCCCGTTGGTATTTCGATAAATGACGTGTGGGCAAACTATGAGAACAACGAAAAAGGCTCTGCCACATCTGTAAAGTTTGAAGCCTTAACAGACGGCTATGCCGATACCGTTGGCTATATACAGAAAGGCTATGCCGATTTTATTATGCTCAAAGCCGAGGGCTCACGTTCAAGTAGCAGCGAGCCGTTCGGTGAAATAACAAAATGGTGGAACGATATCGCCGATGAAGCAGGCATACCGCTTTTTGTCCACCACATGAATGAGTATATCTGTACCGATACTGAGGGGTGGGGTTCACCCGATGAACTTGTCAAGCAGGTCATCGACGCATCTGAGCTTTCGTCCTACGGCGGAAGTGCTTTCGATTCACTTTCCGCACTCGTAACAAACAGTATGGAGTCAACGACCGCCCTCACCAAGCATTACGATGATACTATCGACCTTGAGGGACTTAACAGCGAGCTTGAAATGACTCTCCCGAAAAAGACCACGTTCAAGACAGAAGAACCGACCGTCATTTTCGCTGGTTCGTTTGACCCGAACTTCCCTGTATATTATCAGGGTAAAGAGATCGTCCTCAACGAAGCGGGAAGATTCTACTTCACCGAAGACCTCGATGTCGGCGTGAATACTTTCAAATTCCAGAATAAAGCTAAGGTAATCACATATAAAATTACCCGAACCGTGAATATCCTCAAAAGTGTTTCACCGTCCGACGGAACAATGTATGTTGACGGCGAATCGACTATTGCAATAAGCGCTATCGCATATAAGGGCTCGGAGATCACAGCAAAAATAAACGGAAAGAGTATTCCCCTTAAAGAAGTGGAAAGCCAGCTCGACGAACTCGACCCGAACTCATACTATACTAAATATGTCGGCAGATATACCGCTCCGCAGGGAAAAAAAGGTGAGGAGATCAACCTCGGTTCAATCGAATTCTATGGCGTTTACCATACAAAAACGGGCGATATGACCGAATCGAGAACGGGTTCTTCCGTTATTATTAATGCACTTCCCGAAATAGCCAACGACTTCACGGGCAGTATCCTTATGGTGAATAACGACAATACTATGGTCTATAACGCCAAGAGCACAGATACCGCTCCGACCCCTGATATGGCGCGCCTGCCTGCAGGAACTCTCGACTATATCGTAAATACGGTTACATACAGCGGCACTGATTATTATATCACAAATTCGGGCAAGAGAATCCGCACGAACGCAGTTTCTATCCTCGAAAATAAGCCGCTCGGCACAAATCCTATTTCGGTAAACTCTGTCTATAAGGACGGCACGGACACTGTCATTAAGCTGAAAACCTCGGTAAAAATACCGTTCTCTATAAGCTATAACGGTGTAAATTATTCCGACGGCGACAACGGTTCGTACTATATTTCCTCGTTCAATTCGGACGGAATAACTATAACTTTCAGTTATATCACAAGCATTTCCGCAGGCGATATCACTTTCCCCGAAAGCTCCGTATTCACCTCGGGAACGTGGTCTGCCGTTGATACGGGCGATATCAAATCCGCGCGTCTGAGCCTTAAATTCCGTCAAAGCGGCATCTATTCGGGCATAAAAGCCACATACGACAGCGATGATAATCTCACGCTCCGCTTCAACGGCTGCCGAAGCTCGGTCAACGGCGCAACTATCGTAATTGACCCAGGACACGGCTACACGGGCGGCAACTTTGACCCGGGCGCTATCGGTCATATCAAGGAGCAGGAAGCTAACCTTGCGGTGGCAAAATACCTCGAATCTATCCTCACAGCCGAGGGTGCAAAAGTTATAAGACTTAAAACCGAGAGCGAAAATTACGATACCGACCAGCGAGCTTCAATAGCAAGACAGTATTCACCCGACTTGTTTATTGCTGTCCACTGTAACGCTGCTGCGAACGAAAAAGCAACGGGTGCAGAAGCATATTACTTCACACCGTTCTCGCAGCCGCTCGCAGATGCAGTTTCCGCTTCAATGGGAAGTTACCTCTATAACAGCGTCGATAATGGCGGACTTGGCGACAGAGGGGAGAAGTACAACTATTTCTTCGTTACTCAGCAGCAGGAATTCCCGTCTATCCTCGTGGAGTGCGGCTTCGTCACGAACTATACCGAAGCTATGGCTCTCGCAAATGAGAAGCATCAAAAAGGCATTGCAAATGCTATTGCCGAGGGAATAAAGAAATATTTCGCAAAGTGCAGCTATTCCTGCTTCGGCGAAGGAGTAGGCTCTGTAAGCGGTCAGGAGATACAGCTCCCGACCGAAAGCTCACAGCCCGAACAGCCGTCCGAACCCGAGCAGAGCATCGAAACCACCGCCCCTGCTCCGAATGAAGACTACGATGAAGACGATCCATACTACCAGTATTTCGGAGGACAATAAGTTTGTGCAAAATAACTATAAAACAGCTGTTTCATTTATGATTTTTTGAACTTGGATAGGTTGACGAATCACGCTTTTTATGGTAAAATAATATTGATATATTTTTAACAATGAGCAAAACCATTGTTAGGCTGATCGTCCGCGGTCAGCAGAAAGGACAGGTCATTCTTATGCAGTTATTTAATGTTCCTGAAAGAATCTATTTTATGCCGGGCGCTGTTCAGTATCTTGAAAAGATACCCGAGCTTCACCGAGTTGTTGTCTTTACCGACAAGGAAACTATCGGCGCAGGCATCTATGAGCATCTTAAATATTATCTCGAAAGAAACGAATGCCACCCCGTTATTGATGTCTTCTATGATATCAACCGCATCGCTGACCTCGAATCAGTGAATAGGGGAGTTGCTATTCTCCGTAATTTCAAACCCGATACAGTGATCGCTCTCGGCGGCGGAAATGTTATCGATACAACTAAGGCAGCCGAAGCTGTTTTCTCCAATCCCGACCTCACTATTGATCAGCTCGCTGACAAGTATGCCTGCAATAAGTGCGAAAAATCAATGAGAATAGTATGTATCCCAACAACTTCCGGTTCGGGCGCAGAGATCACCTCAACAGCAGTTGTTTTCGGTCAGGACGGTAAGAAGTACCACCTTGTTGACTGCAATATCAAGCCCGATGTTGCTATCGTTGACAGCGAACTCGTTTACGAAGCAAGCGATGAACTCTCCGCTGCACACGGCTTTGAAGTCCTCGCACACGGAATCGAAGCTTATGTTTCCGTTATGCATTCCGATTATACCGATTCATTCGCACTTTCAGCTGTAAAAACAGTATTCGATTATCTCCCAAGATCATGCAAGAATGGTTCTGCTGACCATGAAGCAAGAGAAAAGATGCACAATGCAGCAGCTATCGCAGGTATGGCTTATGAAAGCACACTCTGTGGGCTCAACAGCGCGCTTTCTCACAGCGTAAGTTCGGAAACAGGCGTTTCAAAGGGTATCGCAGATGCAGTTCTTCTCCCTTATACCATTGAATTCAATGCAGCTGGCAAGGTAAGCGAAGCTTGGCCGAAGTACGGCAGAGAGGGTGCTGCTGAAAGATACCGTCAGATAGCAGCTTACCTCGGACTTGATGCCGAAACTCCCGAAAAGGGCGTAAAGAGCCTTGTTTCCACAGTTAAAAAGCTTGCTGAAGAGATCGGCGTTCCCGCAAACTTTGAATCAGCAGGTACAAGCTTCCTCAACAGCGTTCCGTTTATGGCTGAAAAAGCACTTGAAGACCGCGATATGGCAGGCAACCCAAGAGCTGCAGTAGCTTCCGAGCTTGAAGAACTTCTCAGAAGCGCATACAGCGGAAAGTAATTTATATTGACATAAAAATGAGCGGTGTCCGTAATTCGGATACCGCCTTTTTATTTGTATTTTAAACAGGCATAAAAATAGCCGCATAGTTTTCTATGCGGCTGAAATTTTAGTTGTTGAGGAACTTTTCGATCTTGTAGCGCTTGTAAGCGGCTTCGTTGATCTCAACATTCTGTGTTTCTGTCCAAGAGCCAACAGTCTGATCGAACTCATCGTCCTTGAGCTGATGACGAACTGTGCTTTCATTGTCGCTGTAGTAGTTTTCGTCAGCGTAAAGGTCGAGAACTGTTACAACGTAGTAAACTTCGTCTTCTTCAACGAGGAAAACATCGCCGACCTTGGATTCAAATGCCTTTGTTACAACAGCTTCGGAGGGATAAGAACCGTCCTTTGTAACTACTGTTTCGTTGTCTGTGTAGCTGCTTGCTGTTTCTTCCGTTTCGGCTGTTTCATCGGAAGCTTCATCATCGGTGCTTTCTGCAGCCTGTGCGTCAGCAACAAGCTTGTCATAGTAGTCACTGTATTCCTTGCTTACAGTCGCAAAATCCTCACCGCCCTTGATTCGGTCGATGTAATCTTCAGCCATTGTCTTTATCTCGTCCTTGCCCTCAGACTTGAGAAGATTTCCCTCGCCGTCTTTAAGCTCCATTTTGATGTAGTTGATGCGTTTGTTGTTTTCTTCGAGATATGCTCTGATGTCAGCTTCGGATATCTCGTCCTGACCGCCTTCTGCATAGTAATAATCGAAGATCATATTCTTCTTGGTCGAGTTGAGCATTATGAGAAGCTGTGAATCCTCGCTGATTCCTGCGTCCTCATAGTTTGAACCGTAGTATTCCCAAATTGAATCAAGGTAAACCTTAGTCTTTTCCTTTTCATTGTCCTCGAAAGAAAGTCCGAGTTCATCAAACTTGTTTTCAACGGCAACGAATTCCTGCATACTCTTTGTTGCCTCATCGTTGATCCATTCGCGAACAGGCTTGTCCTCGATGACCTTGTCGGTGAAAGCTGTCGTTGTTGTAGCCTCAGTTTCGGAAGCAGTGGTTTCAGCAGCCTCAGCGGAAGCTGTTGTTTCTTCGCTCTCATCGGTAGGCTCTGTGTAGTAAGCCGCATCGTAGTAGGAGTTCATCTGCATCGCGATGAAAACACCTGCAGGAACTTTGTAGCCGTCGATAACAGCGGCATAAGTAGTGTCAGGGCCTGCGATATTGTTTCCGCAAGCACCAAGTGATAAAGCCATAGCCGAGCAGAGCGCAACGGCGGATATTTTCTTGAAGTTAGCCATAAATATCATAAACCTCCAATTAATGATTCAACTAAATACATTATATTATACCATATTAAAAGCGGTTTGTCCAGTATTTTTGCTTAATTTTCAAAAAAGAAAACATCGGCGGGCGTTCCGTCTTCATAATCTGCCCTGCGGTCGGGATAAGCTCTGATAAGCTCAAAATTCCCGCCCGTCAGCTCGTCTATGACCTTGTCCCAAAAGTAAACCGATGCAAGGTTGTGAGGGTGACGTTTCAGTTGCCATTTTCCGTGATGTCTGTCTAAAACCTGGCGAACTGCCTTACGTCCGACTCCATTTCTGCGATATTTATATAGTATAAAAAATTCGGAAAGGCAGAAGTCGGTTTTTCTGCCCACGACCTCGGGATAATCATTCACAAGCACAAACCCTGCAAGCTTTCCGTCAACTGTAATAAAATACGGAAAACGGTTATTCTCAGTGAAATAACAATCGAGATATTCATAACCGTATAAACCGTCCTCACCGATATCCGTCTTTTCCCACTGTGAAAATTCGTAAAGATATTTTTCCATAAGATTACTCAAAACTGCTTTTTTGTCAGCAGTAACTTCAATAATTTCAACCATTTTTATCCCTCCGAAAAACATTATAATATAGTATATATCAAAAGTCAAGAAAAGGAAAAGTTTAATCAACTATTTACATATTTTGAAATTTGTGTTATAATTGATTCAACATAAATTCCGTCATCAGGGAGAGTGATAAAAGTGGGCGTGATTTTCTTTATTACAACCGCGGTCTTTTTCGTACTGTTTCTTGGAGCAAGATCGGATATTTCCAGGCTCCGAAGAGAAAACGAACAGCTTAAAAATAAACTGAACGAAAAGCAGTACATTCAGCCGCAGGAAACTAAGCTAAAAGATGATAATGAAGTTGTAAAGCCTAACACCTATACAGATGATCATGAGCAAACAAAAACAGCAAATTCACCGTATAATACGTCCTATATGCATTATAAACAGCCTGTAATGTCTGTGAACTTTACAGATAATAATGCCGAATCACCGCAAAACACTCCTCCGAAACCTCAAACTTCCGAAACGGATAAATCGGCGGATACACCGAAAAGTGAAAATAACGCTCCAATGGTTGCAGTTCGGCAGGAAAAGCATCGCGTAAGCTCAATAAATGTCTTGCTTATTATCGGTTCGCTTCTTATAATTCTTGCAGGAGTTATATTTGCAACTACAACTTGGGCAACGCTCGGGAATATTGTCAAAGCAGTGATTATCCTGTCATTTTCAGCCGTACTTTTTACCGCTTCATCGATTGCGGAAAGAAAATTTGACCTGCCGAAAACGGGTAAAGTTTTCTATACTCTCGGGTGCGCTTTTTTGCCGATAACAGTCTTTGCGATTGCATATTTCAAAATTTTCGGCGAGTGGTTCTCTATCAGCGGAAACGGCTTCGGAACAGTTTTGGCGATCGCCGCCGCACTGACCGCCGCAGTTTGCTTCAAAGGCAGTTACGATTATAAAAGCAAGTTCTTTGCCTGTGTTTCACTCGGAAGTATTTCGGTAATGGTGGCTGGACTGGCATCACAGATATTTGACAGTCCCGATTTTATTGAGCTTACATACGCCGTGTATTCGCTTGTTGTGATATTTGTGAGCCGTCTTATTCAAAAGAAAGCTGTAAAGCCAAATACCTTTGCATATATTATCGATGTACTGCCATCGTTTGAACTTGGTAATACTGCATTGTTGAGCATTGTATCGCTTGTAGTTCCTGCCGCGTGGCTCGAACACAGCGTTATTGTAACTATCTCCTGCGGACTATTTGCCGCCGCGTATCTTTTCAGCGGATTCTCGAAGAAAAACGGCTTTGCAGGTGCGATACCGTTTCTGATATTTGTCAGCATTGCATTGTTCTATGGTTTTTCACCCGAAAGCTTTTCCGAGGGTACATACGTTGTTGCCGCAATTGCAACAGTGACCACAGTTCTCTCGCTTCTGAAAGTTCTTCCTGAAAAGCTTGCCTTTGCTCTGAAAATTCTGTCAAACTTCTGTATCGCATTATCAGCATTTGCACTTGCTGTCGCCGCAATTTCCTCGGAAATAACGCTTGCATCGGTTATTGTAATGACAATTCTGACAGCGGAAATTCTTGCCCTCGGTCTGTTCCGAAGAAACGAATCGGCAGGGAAGATAATGTTCGTGTTGTTCGCGTTCGCCCTTTCATCAACTATATTGTCGGCGGTAAAGCTGATAACTTCGTCTGATAGCGTATTTGCAATAGCTTCATCGGGAGCGCTTCTCGCTGTTTCGACTGGCTATGTCATCGCGGACTTTATCCTTGCAAAGAAAGGCAAGAGCTTTATCATTCGTTCAGTATTTACAGATGTAATGTTTGCTGCCTTTACAGCAGGCGTTCTTTTATCACAATTTTGTGACAGAAAATTGCCTATTGCAGTAATACTTTTCACCGCCGCGGCGCAGTTTGTGTATGCTGTTTTCCCAAAAAAAGATTGGGAAAAGCTTGTCTTTTCACTCACAGCAATGCTTTCACTCGGCAAATTCGCCGCTGACGGAACACTGGCTGAACGTTTCAGCGAAACAGTTGTATTTACAGTCGTTTCAGCAGTCCTCGCAGTAATACCGATTGCTTGGGCGCTTGTGAAGAAAGATAAACTGATTGAAAAGGGAACGTTTATAGGTTTTACTGTCGTCACTTCAATTCTGATACTCGTTTCCTCTGTAAAGATCTTCTCAACTCCAGACCCCGTATGGCAGTTTTGGCTCATACTTGCTATAGTCTGCACCGTAAAAGGCTGTATCAGCAAGCACAAAGTTCCGCTTTCAGCAGCAATTATCCTTTTCTGCCTTTCATTCGGCGGCTTTGCTTATGAAGTCCTTAACTTCGGTACGGAAGCCGAACTTATTGCAGCAGGCGGATTTGCATCAGTGCTTTTTGCATCGCTCCTCTTTGCTCCGCACAGCGAATTGATAAATTACTGCCGAAAGTTCACGTTCCTTTGCCTTGATTTCATATCGTTCGCTCTGCTCTGCGCAATTGCCTCGGCGAGCGAAGTAAGCGCTTCTGTTGTTGCAGGTGCAGTAATTGTATTTGCGATGACCGTTACGAGCGGCATTATGACATTCGGCTCGGCGCTCCTTGTACCACCGCTTGCGGCAGCATATTTTGCAGTGGCAGGTCAGATGCAAAATGTCTTTGCCGGCAATTCAAATGTTGTGCTTGGTTCATCGATAGCGGCAATGATAGCTCTGTCGGTCGGCGCAAGCTTCTTATTCTACAGAAAAAGCGTTTTTGAAAAATCACGCAAGGATTGTGACGGCTTTGCATTTTCAAGGCTCATCGGTCTTGCAGCGTACTTTTCGTATGCAGACGGCGAAATTTCGGAGTGGCTCGGTCTGCTCCTCACGGGTGTGGTTATCGTTTCATTCCTGCGAAAAGAAAATAAGCCGCTATCAAACCGAATCATAACATCTATTGCGATGATTGTTCCCGTTATCGCGTGGTGGACACAGCCGTTTTGGAAACTGCCCGAGGGTTATGCTCTCGAGATAAACATCGTTCCGATACTGCTTTACATTGCGGCGCTTCGCCTGCTCAAATGGGACAAAAAGCATATTGATATCCTCACATTTGTTACATATATAATAGTATATGCATTACTTTTCTTCCATGCCCTCAGCGGCACTATCGTCAATGCCCTCATAGTTATGATAAGCGCGTTTGTGATACTTGCGGTTTCGTTCTTCGTCAAGATGAAGCGCTGGTTCGTGCTCAGTGCGGCAGTTATCGTGACCTCGGCGATATTTATGAGCATAAAGCTGTGGGGAAGTCCTGCTTGGTGGGTGTATCTTCTCGCGGCAGGAATTATCCTTATCGCAGTTGGTGCTGTTAATGAGCAGAAGAAAAAATCTGCTGACGGCGGCGTTGCAGGAAAGATAACGCGTTTTATGTCCGAATGGACTTGGTAAATTTCAGCGCAGTTCAAATTGGTGTGAACTGCGCATTTTCTTTGTGTAAAAGCCAAAAGCTTTACAGGTACTTGCGCTTAAAAAATTAAAGTATAAAAATCAGTTTGTTAAAATTGCATAAGAAAATGAGAAATAATTTTATATTATGGATTCAAAAATCCTATTGATATTAAACGTTTAATATGGTAAAATTGTATCAATGATATGCTTTGGGAAAAGTGTATCAATAAAAATTTAAGTGAGGTTAGTTGAATGAAATACGGTTTCTATGATGACAAGAACAAAGAATATGTCATTAACTCTCCAAAAACTCCTTATCCTTGGATAAACTACCTTGGAACTCAGGACTTTTTCGGACTTATTTCCAATACCGCAGGCGGTTATGATTTCTATAAGGACGCTCGTCTTGCAAGAATCACACGTTACCGCTACAACAACGTTCCCGCAGATGCAGGCGGACGTTATTTCTACATCAACGATAACGGTACTGTCTGGAACCCGGGTTGGGCTCCTGTAAAGACAGACCTTGATTCATACGAGTGCCGCCACGGTATGGGCTATACAAAGATCACAGGCAAGAAGAACGGACTTTCCGCAGAAGTTACTTTCTTCGTTCCTCAGAATTTCACAGGCGAAGTTCAGAAGCTCGTTCTCAAGAACGAAAGCGGCGCTGCTAAGTCTTTCAAGCTCTTCTCATTTATCGAATGGTGTCTTTGGGACGCAAACGACGACAGTACAAACTTCCAGCGTAACTTCAACACAGGTGAAGTTGAACTCGAAAAGAACGGCGCTGTTATCTACCACAAGACAGAATACAAGGAAAGAAGAAACCACTTCGCTTTCTATGCTGTAAACGACACTGTTGACGGCTTCGATACTGACCGTGAAACATTTATGGGCAGCATCTACAACGATTTCCACAATCCTCAGACTGTTCTCGACGGCGCTCCCAAGAACTCTGTTGCTGACGGCTGGTCACCCGTTGCTTCGCATTATAAGGAGATCACTCTCGCAGCAGGCGAGGAGAAGACACTCGTTTTCATTCTCGGCTATGTTGAGAATCCTTACGATCAGAAGTTCAACGCTGACGGCACAATGAATAAGTCCAAGGCTTATGAAATGATGGCTAAGTTAGATACAGCAGAAAAGGTTGACGCTGCATTTGCAGAGCTTGCTAAGACTTGGGAAGACCTCCTTGCTAAGTACAACCTCAGATCGCCTGATGAAAAGCTCAACAGACAGGTCAACATCTGGAATCAGTACCAGTGTATGGTAACATTCAACCTCTCACGTTCCGCTTCCTACTTTGAGAGCGGCATCGGCAGAGGAATGGGCTTCCGTGATTCCAACCAGGACCTCCTCGGCTTCGTTCACCAGATCCCTGAACGCGCAAGAGAGAGAATCCTCGATATCGCAGCTACACAGCTCGAAGACGGCGGCAACTACCACCAGTATCAGCCACTTACAAAGAAGGGCAACGATGCTGCAGGCACAAACTTCAACGATGACCCACTTTGGATGATCCTCTCCACAGCAGCATATATCAAGGAAACCGGCGACCTCGGAATCCTCGATGAAATGGTTGACTACAAGAACGATCCTGCTCTTGCACAGCCGCTTCTCGACCACCTCAAGAGATCGTTCTACCACGTTGTAAACAACAAGGGTCCTCACGGACTTCCTCTTATCGGACGTGCTGACTGGAACGACTGCCTTAACCTCAACTGCTTCTCCAGAGTTCCGGGTGAAAGCTTCCAGAACACAGCTTCCAACATCGCTAAGGAAGTTAACCCCGAAACGGGCGAACCTCTTAACGAGCAGACAGCTGAATCCGTAATGATCGCAGGTATGTTTACATATATCGGACCTGAGTATGAAAAGCTCTGCCGTCTTAAGGGTCAGACCGAAGAAGCTGACAAGGCAAAGGCTGAGATCGAAAAGATGAAGCAGGCTATCATTGACTTCGGCTGGGACGGCGACTGGTTCCTCCGTGCTTACGATGCATACGGCAAGAAGGTCGGCTCGCATGAGAATGACGAGGGCAAGATCTTTATCGAACCTCAGGGCTTCTGCGTAATGTCCGATATCGGCGGCAAGGAATTCACCGAAAAGACAATGGACAGCATCGACAAGTACCTCGGCACAAAGCACGGTCTTGTTCTTAACAACCCTGCATTCACAAAGTATGTCGTTGAATACGGCGAGATCTCCACATATCCCGGCGGATATAAGGAAAACGCAGGTATCTTCTGCCATAACAATGCTTGGATCATGTGTGCTGCTGCTTACGCAGGCATGGGCGACAGAGCATTCGATTACTATACAAGAATCGCTCCTGCATATCAGGAGGATGAGCAGCTCCACAGAACCGAACCTTATGTTTATGCACAGATGGTTGCAGGTAAGGACGCTAAGCGCTTCGGCGAAGCAAAGAACAGCTGGCTCACAGGTACAGCAGCTTGGAACTTCGTTGCAATTTCGCAGTATATCCTCGGAATTATCCCTGACTACAGCGGATTGAAGATCGATCCTTCCATTCCTAAGGCTTGGGACGGCTATGAGGTTTCCAGAAGCTTCAGAAATGCTGTTTACAACGTAAAGGTTGAGAACCCGAACCACGTTTCAAAGGGTATCAAGTCTATCACCGTTGACGGCAAGGCTATCGAAGGCAATATCCTCCCTGTATTCGCAGACGGCACACACGAAGTTGTCGCTGTAATGGGCTAAGCTTTATAGAAAAATCAGCGTCGGGCAGAAATGTCCGACGCTTTTTGTGTCTTAATATAAAAATAAGCGCTGAAACTGCTCGTTTGTGCAGCAATTTCAGCGCTTTTGTTACTTTTCACTTGAGGTTTCGCTTGGTATATCGTGTTCGGACTTTGCAATTATCTTTTTGTCATCAATTACAAGAATATCATCATTAACCCGATTGTTTCGTGCAACACCCGTGAAAAAAGGTGATGCGAATATTCTGTCCATATTTTTTCTGCCGCTTACGGGAGTTATCCTGTCAACAGCAAGAACCTTGTCCACAACTATAGCGACATTTCCTGCCGCAGAGTTGAATGTGACCATAGTTTCACGGAAAAACGTCTTGTAGCGGCGCTTTGATTCGTCAATGATGTTGACTATTTCGGGGACATATTCGTCAAAGACCATATTCATAAGCTCCGTGAGCTTGCGGGTCTTGTCGGGTGAATCGGGACGCTTGCGTATCTCTGCGATCTTTTCGGCGGTGTGATGAAGCTCCTCGTGCGGCTTCTCGATCTTGTGGAGGGAAAAGTCGGCATTGTGAGGGTTTTTCTTGAATTCGTCATACCATTTGCCGAATTCGCATTTGTGAGGGTTGGTTGTGAGCGTAAAATCGATATCAGCTTCAACGCAGTGTTTTAACTCATTCGCCCAGTTGAGATGATCCTGCTCACGGGCATCAAGCATGGCTGTGAAATCGGCACATTCCTTTTCAAGCGATTGATAACCGAATAAGCTTCTCATATCGATAACAGGGTAGACTTCACCGCGAATGTCAACGATGCCACGGTATTCAGTCGGCGCATCGGGAACGGGTGTTAAATTATCGGGCGGAACAAGTATTCCCGTAACAAATTCCGTGTTGATAGCGTATGTAAAACCATTGAGTGAAAAAATCAGCCAGGGAAGGTCGTTGCTGAGAATTCCGTTATTGTCTTCCATTTCAGATTCCTCCGTAAAGATAATACTATATTAATTATAGCAAAAAAAGTTGCAGTTTGCAAATACTTTTTGAATAATTCACAATATATTAACATAATAAGTATCCAAAATATGTAAAATAAACTTTTTACGATTGACTTTTGCCCCGAAAAGATGTAAAATATAATATAGTGTTATAAGAAGAGGCGGAAATAAAAGTCTTTTAGGAAAATTC
>ERZ1026854.137-NODE-137-length-55068-cov-8.653500_pt1 | contig 55068 bp, 53 predicted proteins | sample MGYA00380157_ERZ1026854 | MGnify/ENA primary metagenome ERZ1026854 (study PRJEB33269, sample SAMEA4719793) | human gut metagenome | biome: human-associated habitat; feature: organic feature; material: feces | place: Cameroon | collected 2013-10 ... | reverse complement strand
ATAAGAGACAGATTTATTACAGATTATATTGATTTTATTTAACCAATTTGACACGAAAGGAGGACATGCGCCGTGAAAAAATTTACGGCGAAGAAAATATGTCTGAGAAAAATCTGAAAAAAAGAATTCTTGCAGGTGTTGTTGCTGTCGTTTCCGCGGCTTCACTCTGCGGCTGTATGGACGAAGACTGGGACGATGACTACGATTATGATGATAACAGCGGCTACTATGAGGAAGATGAAAGCAAAGTCGGCAGCTCTGCTCCGTCCGATCCGTCGGCTTATACGGCAAGAAGCTCCTCGCTCGTTGTTGAAGGTGACGGCGGAATAAGCCTCACCCGTAAGCAGAGAGATGCGGAAGTTCCCATGGGCGAGGACGGAACTTGGACAGTTTTTGTCTACCTCTGCGGCTCTGACCTTGAAAGCGGAAACGGACTTGGCGTTTCCGATATTGAGGAAATGGTGAACGCAAGCACCTCCGAAAACATCAAGTTCGTCGTTCAGACGGGCGGTGCGGCTGAATGGAACGGCTACGGCATTTCCGAAAACAGCCACCAGAGATATGTTATCACGGACGGCGATATCACACTCGTTGACGAAATTTCCGAAACGGGTATGGGTCAGACCTCGACCCTCGCGGATTTCCTCAGCTGGGGCGTTGGAAATTATCCTGCCGCAAAAATGGGACTTGTTTTCTGGAACCACGGCGGCGGAAGCATCACGGGCGTTTGCTTCGATGAAAACAAGGATTATGATTCGCTTTCTCTCGGTGAGATCGACAATGCGCTCACCTACGTTTTCGACAGTATGACCGATAAATTTGAATTCATCGGCTTCGATGCCTGCCTTATGGCAACGGTCGAAAATGCGAATATGCTCGTTCCTCACGCTCGCTATATGTATGCTTCGGAAGAGCTTGAACCGGGTTATGGCTGGGACTACACCGCTATTGGACAGTACCTTGACAGCAACCCGAACTGTAACGGTGCTGAACTCGGAAAGGTCGTTGCTGACAGCTTCTACTCATCCTGCGCAGATGTTTGGTCTGAGGACAGCGCAACATTCTCCATTACCGATCTTTCAAAGATAGACGCTCTTATCGAAGCCGTGAACAATGCAGCCGCTTCAATGAATCAGTCCGCCAACGACCCTTCTGCACTCGCTTCGATGATAAGAGGAATAAACTCCGCTAAGAATTACGGCGGAAACAATAAGTCCGAGGGCTATACAAATATGGTCGATCTCGGCTCGCTCATCTCATCTGCTTCGACCGATGCTTCTGCAAGGGACGCTGTTCTTGCGGCTATCGATGATGCCGTTGTTTACAATATCTACGGCGAAAACGAGAGCGGTTCATCGGGACTTTCCACATATTATCCGCTTATGGTGTCGGGTTCGCAGGAGCTTTCCATTTTCAAGGATATCTGCATAAGCCCCTACTATATGGCGTTCGTTGACCGCATCGCTTACGGCTCATCAAACGGCACGACCGACGGATACAACAGCGATGCTTGGCTCAGCGCAGGAACGGAATACTGGGGCAGCAGCGCTGATATGACCCAGTCAAGCAGCTATTGGGATTCATACGATGAGCAGGACAGCGAAGATATGTCCTTCGTCAGCGAAAACGACGGAGAGATATACTTTGCCGAAGAACCGCACATCAACGAGGACGGCTATTATTCGTTCATCTTTGACAGCGGAAGCATCGACAATGTTGAAAGCGTGAACTGCACCGTTTATTACAATGACAATGACTCGAACTGCTTCTATGAGCTTGGCATAGACAACTATGTGTATGTCGATTGGGACAGCGGAGAAGTCGAAGACCTTTTTGACGGCTTGTGGTATACCCTCGCCGACGGACAGCTGCTTGCAATGTATATCGTTGAGGAAAACGAGGACTTCGATATTTACTCCGTTCCCGTGCTTCTCAACGGCGAAGCTACCAACCTGAGAATCCGCCACGAGATCACCGAGGAAAATGACGGCGATCTTACCATTCTCGGCGCTTGGGACAGCATCGACAGCAACGGTCAGGCACCAAAGAATATCACCAAGCTCAAAAACGGCGATATCATCGTTCCTCTGTACTATACCTATAACCCCGATGGAAACTATGTCGATATCACGCAGGGCGAAGAATTCACATTTGACGGAGATAATTCCGTATATCTCGATTACCTCCCCGATAACGACTATAACTATAACTTTGAGATCAACGATATCTACGGCAACAGCTATTATACCGATTTCACTATCCTCACTGTTGAAGACGGAGAAGTGTTCTTTAACTAAAAAGTAAGAAAAAACAAAGTTTACGTCCACGCTTTTTAATGCGTGGACGTAAACTTTAGTTTTTATTTCTGTGCAGCTTTCATCATTTCTTTACCTGCATTCCAAGCCTGACCGACTTTTTCTGTGGCTACATAATATCCTGACTGGAACTGGTCGAAGATGAGCGCGTTGAGCTTCATCGGGTCAATTTTGCCGTTTTCCGAAAGCACTTTTTCATCTACGCTCACGTTAACTATCTTTCCGATGACGGCATAAAGGTTTTCGGTATCAACTATTTCTGCAAGCTCACATTCGAATGTGACTGGGAACTCCGTTATCACGGGGGCATTTACAAATGCGCTCTTTTCTGCGTGATATCCCGACTTTGCGAACTTATCGGGCATTTTATTGCCCGAAGCGATGCCGAAGAAATCCGCTCCGTCGATATGTGCTTTATCGGCGATGCTGACGGTGAAAGCTTTCACCTTTTTGATGTTCTTTGTGGTTTTATGGTCTTCGTCGAGGACAAGTGCGATCTTATCCATATCGCAGGCTGTTCCCCATGCTGCGTTCATAACGTTGACAACGCCGTTTTCGTCATAGGCTGCTATCATCAAGACGGGCATTGGAAAAATTGCGGGCTGAACTTCAAGATTTTTTCTCATAGCTTTTTCTCCTCAATGAATTTTCATATCGTTGATAAATTTTACGAATGACGGGCTTCCGTGATCAACAATTTCGCTGTGACCGAGGTCTTTTGCCGAGATAACAGCCATTTCATCATCGTTGAGAGTGAAGTCCCAGATATTGAAGTTTTCCTCGATGCGCTCACGGTGAGTAGACTTCGGAATAACGGAAACGCCTCTCTGCGTATTCCAGCGGAGAACGACCTGAGCGGCGCTCTTGCCGTACTTTTTGCCGATGCTTACAAGCTCAGGGTCGGTGAAGATACCATGCTTGCCCTCTGCGAGAGGACCCCAAGCCTGCGGAACTACGCCGTAGTTTTTCATATTCTCAATTGCGTCATTCTGCGTGAAGAACGGGTGAAGTTCGACCTGATTTACGGCTGGGATTATCTCGACATTTTCGCAGAGATTCGTGAGAATTGCAGGATAGAAATTCGATACGCCGATAGCCTTTGCAAGACCCTCTTTGTGCGCCTTTTCAATCCCTCTGTAAGCTGCGAAATAGTCGCCCATAGGCTGGTGGAGAAGAATAAGGTCAACATAGTCAAGTTTAAGCTTTGCGAGTGCTGTCTTTACTGCTTCGTAAGCGGTCGCTTCGTTCTTCATATCCTGAACCCAGACTTTAGTCGTAATGAAAAGCTCGTCACGGGCAACGATGCCGTCGGCAATTGCTCTTGATACTGCCTTTCCAACGGCTTCTTCGTTCATATAAGCCGCCGCTGTGTCGATAAGGCGGTATCCTGCCTTTACAGCGTCATATACCGACTGCTCGCATACTTTGAGGTCGGGTATCTGAAATACGCCGAAGCCTTCGAGCGGCATTTTTGCGCCTGTGTTAAGTGTTGCAAATTCCATAAGTTTTTCCTCCTATTTCTGCCAATTGGCATTTATGATATCCATAAGATTGACATTTTCGTTCCGATACCTCGCATCGGGGTTCGGTTCGGGGACGGTGAGCTGTATCGCCGCTTCGGGGCAGGCGTGAATACAAGCCATACACGAAATGCAGCTTTCACAGTTCCGCTTCGCCCTCTGTTTTTCAAGCGAAAATCACCTCATCGGGCAGACCTTTGTGCATATACCGCAGCCGATACATTTTTCCGTGATGCGGTAAAGCTTTTTAAAGGCTTCGGCAGGCATTTTCGACATTCGTTCAAGATATCGGCGATGTGCGGCCCTGTCTTCATCGGTGACTTCCAATACGAAATTTTTGCGAAGCGAAATATCCGAGCGGATAATTTCAAGCTGCCGCGGAATGTGCTTTTCAAGCTTTGCCTGCTCGGTCATATCGAAAGCGGGCAGGAAATTATCGGGCATAAGCAGAACGTTTATGTACTGAAAATGCATTCCGACCGATGCCGCAAATCTCTCCGCAAGCTCCGATGCTCCGCCGTGTCGGTTGCCGTAAGTGAGGATAAGATAAAGATAGTCCGTTCCAAAGCTTGCATTTGCGATGAAGTCCTTGACAAGCTGCGGCATTTCGTGACCGTAGACGGGACAAACGATGCCTATTTTATCGGCGCTGTACAGCATTTCGCCGTGCATTTCCTGCGGAATACTGTAACATTCGCAGTCAAGCTGACGTGCGGCATAAAGGCTGTTGCCCGTTGCGGTAAAATAAAAGACCATCGTATCATCTCACATTGATTTCTTTGCCGAGATGTGTTATAATGTTTATAGCGTTTCCCGACCTTGACCATATTATACCCCATAATATGAGCTTTGTACAATGCTGTTTATTGATACTGCTATAAATTTTATTTATACTAATTTTTAATCAAAGTGTAGACAAAAAATCGGCGCAAAAGCCATATAAAGCTGTTAAACAGCTACGAGATTTTGCTTGATTTTTTGTACACTTTCAGTTTAAAAATAAGTATAAGGAGATATTACTATGCCTGAGATATATCAGCTTCGCCAGCTTGCCGCCTTTGCCGAATACGGAACGCTATCCGAAGCGGCAGAAAAACTGTATCTTTCGCAGCCTGCTCTTAGCCGAAATATGCGAAAGCTTGAAGAGGATTTCGGCGTTCCGCTTTTTATACGAAGCAAAAATAAGCTCCAGCTAAACGAAAACGGAAATCTCGCCGCCGAACTTTCCGTAAAAGTCTTATCTGAAATTGACAACATCGCAAAGCAGGTGCAGGCGCTCGACCGAAGCCGCCGAACGATATCATTCGGTATATGCGCACCTGCTCCCGTATGGAAAATTTCGCCCCTGCTGGCGCAGTTTTATCCTGCAATGACCGTGCAGACCGAACCTGCGGGCGAACACGACCTGCTGAACGGGCTTGATACGGGCAGATTTCACATCGCTGTTCTGCATTTTCGTCCAGATGATGAGCGTTTTTACAGCGTTGAATGCGGAACGGAAACGCTGTTTTTCTCCCTGCCGCTTTCACATAAATTCGCCAAGGAAAGTGCGCTCTCCTTTGCCGATATGGACGGCGAAAATATGCTTCTTATGTCCGATGTCGGCTTATGGTACGATATGACACTGCGCAAAATGCCCCATTTGCGCTTTCTCGTGCAGAACGACCGCTATACGTTCAACGAACTCGTTTCCGCGTCCGTTCTTCCCTCTTTCAGCACCGACCTCGACAAAGAATATCTCGGGGAAAACGCCGACCGTGTGGACATTCCCATAACCGATGCCGAAGCAAAGGTCACTTATTACCTCGTCTGCCTAAAAAAGAACAAAAAGCAGTTTGAGCGGCTTATGCGATACTTTGAATAGCTTTGCTTTCTTTTCGTTTTATCACGATAAAAGCGATAACGCAGACTATCACCGATACAAACGAGCCTGCCGCCGTTGCAAGTCCCATTGGGAAAAGCGTATCGGCGAAAAGCTTCGACATAAGATATGCTCCCGGAACACGAACGAACAAAATAGAGATAACATTGTGCAGGAACGATATTCCCGACTTCTGGCAGGCGCAGAAATATCCGCTGAAGCTGAAATGTACCCCTGCCAGGCAACAGTCCCAGATATAGCCTTTGAGGTACTGACCGCCCGAGGAAATAACCGCGCTGTCCGTTGTGAAAAGTCCCACGATAGGGTCTGCGACAAACTGAATCAATACAGCCATAACAAGTCCGAAGCCTGCGGCAATGAATATCGCATAGCGCATCGCCTGAACTGCTCTGTCCTTTTTGCCTGCGCCGATATTCTGCGCACCGAGTGCCGAAACCGTTGACAGCATCGATGACGGGATAAGGAACAGAAAGCTCATGACCTTTTCCACAATGCCTACAGCCGCCGCATCGGTAAGTCCACGGCGGTTCGCGATGATAGTTATAACGATGAACGATATCTGTATGAAGCCGTCCTGCAAAGCTATCGGGATACCTATTTTAAGTATTCTTCCCATAGTATCTTTTACGGGGCGAAAATCTTCTTTGCCGACGGAAACAAGCTTTCGCTTTAATATAACGGTCAAAGCAACAATAACGCTGACCGTCTGCGAAAGCGTTGTGCCGAGCGCCGCACCTGCCGCTCCCATTCCGAGCGCATCCATAAAAAGATAATCCAAGCCGATATTCACTGCGCAGGCAACGGCGATGAAATACATCGGACTTTTTGAGTCGCCGAGTCCTCGGAATATCGAGCTTATTATGTTGTAAGCCGTTATAAAAGGTATTCCTATAAAGCATATCGTAAGGTAATGAGCCGTCCCCTCAACTGCGGCTTCGGGCGTTGACATTGCCGAAACGATAGGGTCAACAAGCAGGAGAAGCACCGCCGTCAGAAATATCGAAAGCGCCATAAACAGCGTAACGGTGTTTCCGATGCATCGCGAGGACTGCTTTTTATTGCCCGAGCCGACAGCCTGACCGATGCTTACCGTTGAACCCATAGCAAGTCCGACTATCATAACGGTTATCATGTGCATCACCTGACTGCCTATCGAAACGGCGGTCGTTGCGGCTTTGCCCTCGAACTGACCGACAATAAAAAGGTCAGCCATACCGTAAAGCGTCTGCAAAAAGTACGAAAGCAGATACGGCAGCGAAAAATAGACAACGTTTTTCAGTACGCTGCCTTTTGTAAGGTCTTTTTCCATAAAAATTCTCCCTTTATTGAACGAATAAAACCATTATAAATCCTACAACGATTGTAGTGTCAAGGATTTTTTCAAATAAGTGTAAAAAAGTTTGTATAAAGCTGAAAATGCCCGATATGACGTGAAATATCATATCGGGCATAGCCATAATTTCTGGCAAAGCCATAAGTCAATTATTATCGGCAATAATACGCCTTACTTTTTCAATATAAGCCTCCGCCGCCTTTGAGAGCGCCGCATAACGCTTCCAAATAAGCGCATAGTGAATTTCAAGCGGCGGTTCAAGCGGACGAAAACATACCATTTCGTCAAGCTGTTCGGGAAGCTGATCTTCGGTCGAAAGAAAACAGCCAAGTCCGCTTCTGACAAATCTGCTCGGCGAGCCGTTTACAATATTATATGTAGCGGCAATGTTGAAATTTTCGATCTCGGTTTCCGCCCAGTGCGAAATGAGCCGCTGCAGACCTGCTCTGCGATGGAATATCAACGGAACGGACAGGATATCCGATTTTTCTATGCGCTCTTTTTTTGCAAGCTCGCAGTTTTTCATCATAAGCAGTCCCCAGCGCGATGAATCGTGCAGCGAGATATATTCATATTTTACAGTATCTATCGGTTCAAGGTGTATAGAAAAATCAAGGCTGCCGTGTTCAAGCTTTTCCAGAACGTCGATAGCATCGCTGCTGTAAAACTGAAAACGCACATCTGGATTATCCTCACGGAGCTTTGCGGCGGCATTCAGCACGGTCTTTGTGGGTGTTCCGCCTATCGTGACCTCGCCGCTGAGATCGGGAGCGTTGGCGGAAAGGTCGCGCTCTGTTTTTTCAAGCAGCTTTACGATCTCGTCCGCGCGTTTTCGCAGAAGAACGCCCTCGTCAGTAAGCGTGACCTGCCTTTTTCCGCGAATAAGCAGCTTTTTGCCTATCTCCTGCTCAAGTTCCATTATCTGTTTTGACAAGGACGGCTGGGAAATATGCAGGCTTTCCGCCGCCTTTGTGATGTTTTCTTCCCTTGCGACCGCTAAAAAATAACGAAGAAGGCGAATATCCATAACCTCACCTCAGATATATTATAGCCGCTTTTACCATTCCTGTCAACTATGATAAGCCATTCTTAATAAGTATTTGCTATTGTAAAACCAAGTGATATAATAAAACTGAATAATAAAAAATGAGAAAAAGGAATGATATGAATGGAAAAAGAAGCAAAACGCCGTCAGATAGATATGCTGAACGGTCCTCTCTGGAGCAGACTTCCGATGTTCGCGCTCCCCGTTGCGGCAACGGCGGTACTGGAACAGCTTTTCAACGCATCAGATGTTGCTATCGTCGGAAATTTTGCCGGTTCTGACAAAACTGCGGCGGTCGCAGCGGTCGGCGCGAACAGCCCCGTGATTGGTTTGATAGTAAATCTTTTCGTCGGCATTGCCCTCGGTGCAAATGTTGTCATTGCAAATGCAATAGGACGAAACGACAAACAAGCCGTCCACAAGGCTGTACATACTTCCGTTGCGGTGGCAGTCCTCGGAGGGATTTTCATCGCCGTTCTCGGAGAGCTTATTTCGGGAGCTCTGCTTCGTTCGCTCAACGTCCCCGATGATGTTTTTCCGCTTGCTTTGCTTTATCTGCGGATATATCTTCTCGGAATGCCCGTGATACTGCTTTATAATTTTGAAGCGGCGATATTCCGAAGCATCGGCGATACGAAAACTCCGCTTTTGGTGCTGACAGTTTCGGGCATACTCAACGTTCTGCTGAATCTTTTCTTCGTTGCCGTACTCGGTATGACTGTAAACGGAGTTGCGATAGCGACCGTTATTTCCAACGCGGTAAGTTCGGTGCTGCTTTTCCGAAAGCTTATCATATCGGAAAGCTATGTCAAGCTTGAACCTAAGAAAATTCGCATCGACATAAAAACGCTCGGTCAGATATTGAGGATAGGCTTGCCGGCAGGAATACAAAGTGCAGTTTTTGCACTTTCAAACATCATTATCCAAGCGGCTATAAACAGCCTTGGCAAAATCGTTATGGCGGCTTCAAGCGCAGCTTTCAACATTGAGTGCTTCGCATATTATGTACTGAACTCATTCAGTCAGGCCTGCACAACATTCGTCGGTCAGAACTATGGCGCAAAGCAGATAGACCGCTGCAAAAAGACGCTTGCGCTCTGCATTATCGAAGATGCGATAGCGACAGCAACAGCAATAGCTCTTGTACTCCTCGCCGGAAGATCTATGCTTGCCGTTTTCAACAACGATCCGCAGGTCATCGAGATAGGCTTCACCCGTCTGAAGATGATCTTCACCGCTTATACATTCAGTATGCTTTATGAAGTTATGTCGGGATATCTGCGCGGATTCGGCATTTCGCTCGTTCCTGCGATACTGACAACGATAGGCGTTTGCGGCGTAAGAATAGCCTGGATAAAGATAGCGTTCCCGAAAGACCCGACTTTCAACACGATAATGACCGCTTACCCGATAAGCCTTGCCACGACAGCTGTGCTTATATTCATTGCACTTATCTGCTTCCGCCCTGCGAAAAAATTTGCCCGGAAGCAAAAAGAAGAAAAAGTTTCACAATAAAAAATTCACCGCACAAAGCACATAACACAGCTTTGTGCGGTTTTGTTTAAAGTGAACTCAGAACTTCCGAAATATCATCATCGATGCAGACCGAACGCTTCGCAATTTCGTCGGGACAAAATACTTCGCCGAAATTTACGCAGGCATAGAATGAATTCGGGTTCTCGGCGGTCATTTTCCAAAACGGATATTTTATTATCGCAGGAGTATTAAAGCCGACACCAAGCTCCAGAAAAAGTGTATGCATATTTTTATGGCGGCGAATGAACTCGTGATAGCGGTCGGACGCTTCGTACCAACCATTGTCCTGAACGAAGCTGTCATCACAGCGCAGATTCATTGTCATCGGTCTGCCGCACTCGGGACAGCGCGGAACAAGCTCGGACGGAACACGCATATTTTTCTGCTCGGCATACATTCTGTGAATGACCTCTTCGTTATCGTATGTCTTGTCACAGCAAGGCTTTGTGCATTGAAAAAGTCCGTAATCGCCCTGCGTGTAGAAAATCCGCTTTTTATCAAAACCAGCCTTTTGAAATTGGTGGTCAACGTTCGTGGTAAGCACGAAATGATCCTTGCCCGAAACAAGCTCAAACAGCTTTTTATATATCCCGTTTTCGCAGTCGGTATAACGGTTGATGTAAATATATCTCGACCAGTACGCCCAATGCTCCTCGGGAGTTTCAAATGGGTAAAATCCGCCCGAATACATATCTTTAAAGCCGTATTTTTCGATAAAATCAGCAAAGTTATTTTTAAAGCGTTCACCCGAATATGTAAAGCCTGCGGCGGTGGAAAGACCTGCTCCTGCACCTATTACGACACAGTCGGCACTGTCAAGCTCACCTCTCAGCTTTTCAAGCTTTGACGAGTAATTTTCTGTAAATTTCGCTGTCGCTCTCTTTAAAAACATTGAATATCACCTTTATTTCTCCCGAATATCTGCGAACCGTGTCAACTGCAATCTCAGCCGCTTCCTTTTGCGGAAAGCCGAAAACTCCCGTTGAGATACAGCAGAATGCAATGCTGCCGATGTGATTTTTCCGCGCCAACTCAAGGCAAGAGCGGTAGCAGCTCTCAAGCAGCCGTCGGTGTTCATTCGTCAGTCTGCCCTGCACGATAGGACCGACCGTGTGTATGATGTTTCCGCACGGCAGGTTATAGGCATCGGTCAGCTTCGCCTGACCCGTCGATTCTTCACGACCCTGCCTGCGCATCATCTCCGCACATTCAAGCCTGAGCTCTATGCCCGAAAAGGTATGTATCGCATTGTCTATGCAGGAGTGGCACGGCTGAAAGCAGCCAAGCATCGCAGAGTTCGCCGCATTGACTATCGCACCGCATTTCAGCGTTGTGATATCGCCTTGCCATAGATAGATATTTCCGCTTATCGGCTTCATATCGTCGATATCGGTTATGCCCTTTGCCGAAATTTCCTCGCGTAGAAATTCGTCCTGCACCTGCAAAAACTCATTATCCGCGGGCTTCGGCGGACGGACGTTCACAAGACTTCGGAAAAGGTCAAAACGGGCTTTTTCGTCCTCAGGTATGCTTATATTTTTGTAACGGCTGTCCTCCGCAAGAAGATATTTTACAAGGTATAAAAGCTTTTCACTGTGCGTCACTGCAAACGCTCCTTTCGCCGCGTCAGCGATCATTATTCTCCAACAACGCTGATACGCTTTTGAATATTGTTTCCGTTCACGATCTCATCGACCATTGCTGCGGCATAATCTGCATAGCTGATAACGCTTTCACCCTTTGAATTGAGCACAAGCTCCTCGCCGCCGAAAATATACTTGCCGGTTCTTTCTCCGTCTGCACGGAAATCACCTGCGGGGCTGATGTAAGTCCACTTTACATCGTTTCTTCCGCGAAGCTCACCGAGAGCCTTAGCCATAGCGGAAGCAAGCGGCTTAAAGATCTCGGGGAAATCCTTTCCGTCCGCAACGGTCAGAGTGTGTTCGGGGTCAACATAAAGGCTTCCCGCACCTCCGACAACAAGCAGGCGCGTTTCCGTACCGCTGAGTATATCACAAAGATGAGCCAGTGTTGTGCTGTGCTGCGGAAGAGTTTCGGGTGTCCATGCTCCGAATGCATCAACGACCGCATCAAAGCCTTTCAGATCATCGGCGGTGAGGTCGAAAATATCCTTTGAGATGACTTTTTCCGCAGCCGAGCGGTTTTCCCCTCTTACAACTGCTGTAACATCAAGACCTCTGTTCAAAGCTTCCTTTACGATGAGCTGACCTGCTTTTCCGTTTGCACAAATAACTGCTGTTTTCATAATTTTTTCCTCCTGAAATAAATTTTTTCGGGAGATAAGCGCTTGATCTCTTTCGATGTTCTTATCATACCACAGCCTTTGCCGATTGTAAAGTACGCACTTTTCAGTGACATAGTTACCCCGAGGTGACCTTTGCGCTGTTACGGGGTATTTTCGCAAAATTTTTTTTTGCCAATGCCGAAATATTGCTTTTCCGAGCCGATCGTGCTAAAATATTTACAGACAAGATAATACTGAACACCAATAAAACTATAGACAAAAATTAGTATAAAAGGAGCAGGGCACGATGTTCAGACAGCTTAAATATTTCCAGTCGGTCATCCGACTTAACAGCTTTTCCGAAGCGGCGGAGGAAAATTTCATATCACAGTCTGCGATCTCGCAGCAAATTCAGGCTCTTGAACGTGAGCTTGGCTTTCCGCTCCTCGAACGAAAGAACCGCACTTTCAGCCTTACCCCCGCAGGCGAATATTTCTACCGAAAAAGTCTTGTCCTCACCGCCGATTATGAGCGGATGTGTTCGGAGGCTACAAAAATTGCAAACGGAGAGCGGTACACGCTCAATATCGGCTATCTGCGCAGTTTTTCGGGAACTGAATTTCAAAATGCGCTTGAAAAATTCTCGGAAAAATATCCCGATGCCGATATTTCCGTAAAATACGGCTGCCACGAGGAACTGTACGAAATGCTCCGCACCGAGCAGGCTGACATCGTATTCAACGACCAGCGCAGAGCATTCTCGGACGAGTATCATAACCTCACGCTGACAGTCTGCGAAAGCTGTATCGAGGTTTCGGCAAGAAGTCCGCTTGCACAGCTTAAAAAGGTCACGCCGCAGGAGTTGAAAAACCTCCCCTGCATACTCATCGCGTCACCGTCACAGTATGATACCGAGCAGGAATATTACCGCTCTGTTATCGGGATAGAGGGAGAGTTCATCTTCGCCGAAAATCTTGATGAAGCACGGCTTATGCTTATAGGACGAAAGGGCTTTCTTCCACTTGACGGCACAGCTTCACCCTCCACGGCATCTATCGCAAGAGTTCCGCTTATGAGGGGAAGCGACCCGATAATGCGGCATTACTGCGCTTTCCGTAAAAAAGACAACTCGGGATATTATATCGAAGAATTTGCGGATATTCTGAAAAAAGAGTTTGAAAAATAAAGCAAACGCTGTTCTTGTAAAAAAAGAGCAGCGTCAGACTGTTGAAAAAGTGTATTATTGAAAAAAGTTGCACAAAATTAAAGTTTACGTTAATTCTGCAAGAATTTCGCTTTGTTCAAAGGGTGGTGGGTGTCCAGAGGGCCAAGCCCTTGATCGCAGGTCAATTTGACCTTTAGCAGAAAGCGAAACACCTTAAACTTACAGCACCAAACTTGCCGCAATAGCGAAATTATCTATAAGTTAAAAGGCGCAATTCACATCAAAAAGGTAAAACAGAAAATGAGAAATCATTTTCGTAAACCTAAAAAATGTGAATTGCGCTTATTCTTTATGTTCGGAACAACTATCCTCGGCAAATAAACGTAAGGAGCAAAGCGACGAGCGTTTATTGCCGACTGGATATGAGCAGCGTTTTTTCGCAGGTTAGTATAAGTTTTTCTTATCAAAATAGCCTTAAACTCAGATTGAAAAACCGTTTTTTAAAAGTTATAATTATATCAGAAAATAAAAAAGGAGTCGATGAAAATGGCAGCTTTAATAGCATATTATTCCCGTGCAGGTGAGAATTATTTCGGCGGAGCATACCGTCATATCACGGTCGGAAACACAGAAAAAGCCGCTGAAATGCTTGCGAGGCTCACGGGAGCAGACCTGTTTAAGATCGAGCAGGCAGAGCCGTATTCCGATAATTATAACGAATGTATCGCTCAGGCGAAGAATGATCTGAAAGCGAGTATTCGCCCCGAAGTCATTGACCTCCCCGACAATATCGATAAGTATGACGAGATATATCTCGGCTACCCGAATTACTGGGGAACGATGCCGATGGCGATCTATACTTTCCTCGAAAGCTACGATTTTTCGGGCAAGACCATTCACCCATTCTGCACTCATGAGGGCAGTGGACTTGCAAACACTGTAAAGGATATTCAGGGCGCGGCAAAGGGCGCAAAGGTCACAAAGGGTCTTGCCGTATGCGGCAGTGATGTTGACAGGTCCGAGCCAACATTGAAAAAATGGATCGAAACACTTTGAGAAAATGCGAAAGGAGAAATTTATATGAACGGTAAAAATGTAATGCTTCTCGCAGGCGCAGGTCAGATCGGTATGGCAGCAGCGCGCCGTATGGGAACGGGAATGAAGATAGTCGTTGGCGACAAGAAGCTCGAAAATGCGCAGGCCATTGCAAAAATAATGAACGAAGCAGGCTTTGACGCTGTCCCAACGGAAACCGATATTTCAAGCCGCGATTCAATAAAGTCGTTCATCGCCGAGGGTCAGAAATACGGCGATATAAAAATGCTTGTAAACGCGGCAGGAGTTTCACCGAGCCAAGCACCGATCGAAGCTATCTTAAAAGTTGATCTTTATGGTACGGCTGTGCTGCTTGAAGAGATCGGAAAGGTAATAGCCAAAGGTGGTGTTGGCTTGACCGTTTCGAGCCAGTCGGGTTGGAGAATGCCTGCGCTGACGGCAGAGCAGGACGAACAGCTCGCTTTGACCCCAACAGAGAAACTGCTTTCGCTCGACTTTTTGCAGCCGAAAAATATCCGCGATACTCTCCACGCATATCAGCTTGCAAAGCGCTGCAATGAGAAGCGCGTTATGGCTGAATCGGTGAAGTGGGGCGAACACGGCGCAAGGCTCAATGCCGTTGCTCCGGGAATAATCGTTACACCGCTCGCTCTGGACGAATTCAACGGCCCGAGGGGAGATTTCTACAAGAATATGTTCGCAAAATGTCCTGCAGGCAGACCCGGCACAGCCGATGAGGTCGCAAATGCAGCCGAGTTTCTTATGAGTGACAAGGGTTCATTCATCACGGGTTCTACCCTGCTCATTGACGGCGGTGCGACGGCAAGCTATTTCTATGGTCCTTTGAAGCCGTAAAAATTCTGCGCAGTTATTGTTTTTTTCCGAATAAAGCGATATAATATTCGTATAAAATTTTTCGGAGAAAGCTTTTATGAAAATTGAAACCTACAGCGGAAAATATGATGATGAGATAATCAGCCTTATCCTCAACATACAAAACAACGAAGCAAAAATCGGACTTTCGTTGGAAGAGCAGCCCGACCTAAAGGACATACACCGTTTTTATCAGCAAAACGGCGGCGAATTCTGGGTCGCTGTATCGGACGGCGAGGTCGTCGGAACTATCGGACTAATGCTCAAAGAGAACAACTGCGCAATTATGAAAAAATTCTTTGTGCGTTCCGATCTCCGCTCGCAGAAAGTCGGACTTGCGCTGTACAAAAAGCTGCTTTCCTACGCCGAAAATGCAGGTGTGGAGCACATCATTCTCGACACGCCGTCTGCGGCAAAGGCTTCACATCGATTTTATGAAAAAGCTGGATTCCGCAGAATTTTACCGTCTGAGCTTCCCGTTGAATACACTTTCCCCGACAGAGATTCTCTCGTTTATATTTTGGATATATGAAAAGCATCACACTGTGGTGCTTTTTTTATTGCTTATGTTCAGCTTGGAACGCTTCTCCCCATTCCGCCATTGCATCAAGGATAGGCGACATACTTTGCCCGAGGGGGGTTAGGGTATATTCCACCCTTGGCGGAACTTCGGGAAAAACCTCTCTTGTTAGAAGACCGTCCTCTTCCATAGCACGCAGATTTGAAGTCAGCACTTTCTGCGAAATTCCCGTTACCGACTTTTTCAGCTCGCCAAAACGTTTTGTTCCGCTCCGCAGATCGCGGAGGATAAGCACTTTCCACTTATCGCCGATGAGCATAAGCGTTGTTTCGACGGGGCAAGGCGGCAGCTCGGCTTTGTTTATCATAAAAAAATTCCTCCAACAGTATATTTTTGAATGTTACATTCGTTTATACTATTTTAGCACAGGAAAATCTTTTTTTCAAGGACATTTTTCGCTTGCGGTCATTCCAAAAATATGCTATAATATTTATTGTATTTTTTCAAAGGAGTTTTTGCAATGGATATTAACAAGGTACTCGCAGCCGAATTCAAGCTGCGTCGGGAACAAATCGACAACACCGTTTCGCTTATCGATGACGGCAAGACTATTCCTTTTATCGCACGTTACCGCAAGGAGCTGACAGGTTCGCTCGATGATCAGCTTCTTCGTGAAATTTTTGACAGACTCACCTATCTGCGCAACCTCGAAAAGCGCAAGGAGGAAATTTCTTCCTCTATTGAAGATCAGGGAAAAATGACCGACGAGCTTGCCGCTGCAATTTCCGCCGCTGCTACGCTCGTCGAGGTCGAAGATATATACCGTCCGTTCAAGCCTAAGAGAAAGACCAGAGCTTCTATCGCCCGTGAAAAGGGACTTGAAACTCTCGCCGCTTTCCTTATGCTCCAGCAGGACAAGGCTGACCCGAAAGCCGAGGCTGAAAAGTTCGTCAATGCCGAAAAAGGCGTTGAAACTGTCGATGATGCGCTTCAGGGCGCAATGGACATCATCGCCGAGGACGTTTCCGACGATGCGGAACTCAGAAAAACGCTTCGCGGTATCTTCTCCAAGCAGGGCATAATTTCGTCCGAAGCCGCTGACCCCGAGGAAGAAACGGTTTACAAGAACTATTACGAATTTTCCGAGCCCGTTTCAAAGATCGCAGGTCACAGAATCCTTGCACTCGACAGAGGTGAGCGTGAGGACAAGCTCAAAGTCAGCGTTGACATTCCCGAGGGCGTTGGAGAAAACGCTGTCTGCGGAAAATATGTGAAAAATCAGTCTGCCTGCGCCGAATATGTGAAAAATGCCTGCACAGACGGCTACAAGCGCCTTATTTACCCGTCTATCGAGCGTGAGATCCGCTCCGAGCTTACCGAAAAGGCAGACGAATCCGCGATAAAGGTCTTTGCATCGAATCTTCGTCAGCTTATTATGCAGCCGCCCGTAAAAAACAGTGTTGCACTTGGACTTGACCCCGGCTACAGAACGGGCTGTAAGCTTGCAGTTGTTGACGGAACGGGAAAAGTCCTCGATACGGGCGTTGCCTACATCACAACGGGTGAACAGCGCAAGATAGAGCAGGGCAAGGTGCTTGTGAAGAACCTTATCCAGAAGCACGGCGTTTCGATAATTGCTATCGGAAACGGAACAGCCTCGCGAGAGTCGGAAGCATTCGTTGCCGAGCTTATAAAGGAAATTCCGCAGAAGGTTTCGTATATGGTCGTTTCCGAAGCAGGCGCGTCCGTTTACTCCGCATCGAAGCTTGCGGCTGAAGAATTCCCCGAGTATGACGTTTCGCTCCGAAGCGCGGTTTCTATCGCAAGACGACTTCAGGACCCGCTTGCCGAGCTTGTAAAGATCGACCCGAAAGCTATCGGCGTTGGTCAGTATCAGCACGATATGCCTAAAGCAAGACTGGACGAAGCGCTCACCGGCGTTGTCGAGGACTGCGTAAACAGCGTCGGCGTTGACCTTAACACTGCTTCTCATTCGCTGCTTTCGTATGTTGCAGGAATAAACGCGACTATTGCGAAAAATATCGTTTCCTACCGTGAGGAGAACGGCTCGTTCACCGACAGAAAACAGCTTCTCAAAGTTGCAAAGCTCGGTCCGAAAGCGTTCGAGCAGTGCGCAGGCTTTTTGAGAGTACGCGACGGAAAAAATCAGCTCGATAACACAGCCGTTCACCCCGAAAGCTACGAAGCCGCAAAGAAGATAATCGCAGAGTGCGGCTTTGAGGTAGCAGACCTTGGCGACGGCAAGATGTCGGATATCTCCGCAGCCGCCAAGAAGATAGGCGTTGCGAAAGTCGCAGACAACGCAGGCATCGGTATCCCGACCGTAAATGATATCCTCAAAGAGCTTGAAAAACCCGGTCGTGACCCCCGTGATGAGCTTCCCCCACCGCTTATGAGAAGCGGCGACATAATGGAGCTGAAAGACCTCAAACCCGGAATGGAGCTTATGGGAACGGTCAGAAACGTAATTGACTTCGGCTGTTTCGTTGATATCGGCGTACACGAAGACGGACTTGTACATATCTCGCAGATATGCGACAGATATATCAAGCACCCTCTCGAAGCCGTAAAGGTCGGCGAGGTCGTAAAGGTCAAAGTCCTCGATGTAGACGTAAAGAGAAAGAGGATTTCGCTCACAATGAAACTTTAAATTAATGCGTAATGCGTAATTATATATTCCATTAGTTTGTAACAAAAATTGTAGGGGCGGATTCTATATCCGCCCGTTGCAAACCCTATATTTTCGGCAAATTTTCTGTAGGGGATGATTTTCCAGTCCCGCGCCGCAAGGCGTTTCATAATAAAAAGAACCCGTTTTCAAAGATTTTGAATTCTTTGAAAACGGGTTCTTTTTATTTACGAAAGATAATATATGTGCCGAAAAATCGCTGACGCGATTCGGGACGGGAAACCCGTCCCCTACATTAATTTGTTCTGTACAGCGTTTATGTATTGAACGGGCGGATATGGAATCCTCCCCTACGGAAATGCAGTTATCACCGTGAATCCGCGGAACAAAATAATTACGCATTACGAATTACGCATTACGAATTACGCATTGATTATGCTGTGAGCGAAGCCGTATAGAGCTTGTAATAATCACCCTTTTTGGCGATAAGCTCGTCGTGCGTTCCGCACTCGGTTATGCCCTTGTTGGAAACATACATTATCTTGTCGCAGTTTCTAATTGTCGAAAGTCTGTGTGCGATTATGAATGATGTTCTGCCCTTTAAAAGCATATCAAGTCCGTCCTGCAAAAGCTTTTCCGTTTTTGCGTCTATTGCGGAGGTGGCTTCATCGAGGATAAGTATCTTCGGGTCGCTCAGAAGCGTTCTTGCGAATGCGATAAGCTGTCTTTGACCCTGCGAGAGAGATGCGCCGCGTTCGATTATCGGTGCGGAAAGTCCTCCCATATTTTCGATGAACTCTTCTGCACGGACAGTTTTTATTGCGCGCTTTATTTCCTCCGAGGTCGCGTCAAGCTTGCCGTAACGGATATTGTCCTCGACCGTGCCGCTGAAAATTACGCTGTCCTGAAGCATTATGCCCATTTGCGAACGGAGCGATTTCAAGGTGACTTCGGAGATATCGTGACCGTCTATCAACACTCTGCCGCCCGTTGTATCGTAGAAACGCGAGATAAGGTTGACAATAGTTGTCTTGCCTGCACCGGTAGGACCAACAAGGGCAACGCTTTCGCCTGCTTTGATATCAAACGAGAGGTCGTGAAGAATTTCCGCGCTCTCGTCATAGGAGAAGCAGACCTTGTCGAACTTGACATCGCCCTTGATCTCGGGCATTTCGGAAGCGTTTTCCTTATCCTTGACCTTAACGGGTTCGTCCATTGTTTCAAAGATTCTTTCGAGGTAGGAAACACCGTTGACGAAGTTGTTGAAAAGGTTGGAGAGGTTCATTATCGGCTGCCAGAAGCGCGATGCATAACCGCCCATTGCGACGATAGTACCGAGCGAGATATTCGCAGGACCTATCACAAGCAGACCGCAGAAATATATTGCCGCCGAAATTACAGCCGAAATGGTATCGACAGACGGCCACAAAAGGTTGTTGTATGTAACGGCTTTCATCCATTTTTCGCGGTAGGCTTCGGAAAGTCCCTGATAAATTTCAGCATTTTCTTCTTCACGGACGAAAAGCTGTGTTACCTTTGCGCCGACAAGTCCTTCATGGAGATATGCATTGAGGTTGGAACTTTTGTTGTTTACTTCCTGCCAAGCCTTGCGCTGACGATTTTTTATAAGTCCGATGATAAGTGCAAGCAGTGGAACGCCCGTCATTATAACGAGAGCCATCTGCCAGTGCATTATGAACATAAAAATTACGATAAACACAAGGTTGAAAATTTCCAGCACGAAGTTGATTATTCCGTTGGAAAGGATATCCGAAACGCTGTTTACATAGTTGATAACGCGGACGAGAATTTTTCCGTGCGGACGGCTGTCGTAATACTCGAACGAGAGCCTTTGGAGATGCTCAAAAAGATCGGTTCTTATATCGAAGATGATATCCTGACCGACCGCGGTCATTATCCTTGAACGTATCGTTGCGAAAATTACGCTGACGAGGATAGTAATTGTGAGCAGTACAGCCATTAAGATAAGCTGTGGGATATCCTTGTTCGGGATAGAATTATCGAGCGCATACTGCGTGATAACGGGCGAAAAAAGTCCGATTATGACCGATGCAGCAGAAAGCGAAAGCGCCAGTATCATCTTTTTACGATATTTTTTTACATAGACAAGCGCACGTTTGAGATGTCGGAAGTCAAAAGGGGTCTCAAGAGTTTCATCAACGTCAAATTTGTTTCTTGCCATTTAAACCGCCTCCTTTTCGTCACCGTTCTGGAGCGTGTAAATTTCGTAGTAATAGCCGTTTTTGTCCTGCATAAGCTCATCGTGAGTGCCGAACTGTGCGACTTTTCCGTCCTTGATTATCATAATTCTGTCAGCGTTCTTCGCGGAAGAGGTTCTCTGCGCGATGATAAGCTTTGTGCAGCTGAAATCAAGGTTTTTGAGGTTATGCTGGATCTGACGTTCGGTTTCGGTATCGACTGCCGAAGTTGTATCGTCGAGGATAAGGATAGCAGGCTGCATTGCGAGCGCTCTTGCGAGGGAAATTCTCTGCTTCTGACCGCCCGAAAGACCAACACCACGTTCGCCGACTATCGTATCATAGCCTTCCGAAAGCTTTGAGGCGAACTCGTCCGCATCGGCAAGCTTTGCATACTTTTTCACCTCGTCAAGCGCCATATCGGAATCGTAGAAAGCGATGTTGCCCTCGATCGTATCCGACCAGAGCAGAACGTCCTGCATCGCAACGCCGATGTTCTTTCTCAGGTCGTGGAGCTTGCGGTAACGGACATTCACGCCGTCAACGAGAACTTCGCCCGAAGTCGCATCATAGCATCTTGGGATAAGGTTGATAAGGCTTGTTTTGCCCGAACCCGTTTCGCCCATAATTGCGATAGTTTCGCCTGCGTTTATCTTGAAGCTGACATGAGAAAGCACCTCTTTGCCCTCGTCATAGCCGAAGCTTACATCGCGGAACTCGATCTCGCCGTTAAGTCTGCCGTTCGTTTCAACTGCATCTGCGCGGTCGGTGATGAGCGGACGTGAATAGTAAACTTCGATTATCTTATTTGCCGAAGCGAGGAAATGCTGGAAGTCATTGATAAGCGAACCGACATTTCTCATCGGGTTGGAAAGCGTCCAGATAAGTCCGCTGAACGCAACATAAACGCCCATTGTAATTCTGCTGTTGATTACGAAGATACCGCCGACGATGAGCAGTACAACAGAAAGAGCCTGCGCAAGTGTTTCAATATACGGGAAGAACGTGAGCCAAGTGAAAGCCGCGTCCTTGTTTGAAGCCGAATATTCGCTGTTCTTCTTTCCGAATTTTTCTATTTCGTAGTCCTCTCTTGCGAAAGCGCGGACAACTCGGTTTCCTGCGATGTTTTCTTCCGCAGTAGAGTTTAGCTTTGACATTCTTTCACGGAGATCAACATATTTCGGACCAACCTTGTCCTTGAAAATATTTGATATGATGAAAATAAACGGCGTAAGTGCGATAAGGCTCACTGCAAGTATCGGGTCAAGGCAAAGGAAATACACTACAGTGGTAATGTAGAGCGCCATACTTTCAACGAACGTTTTGATTATCCATGCAACAGTGTGACGAACCATATCGAGGTCGCCCGAAAGTCTTGTCATAAGGTCGCCCGTTGAGTGCTTGTCGTAGAAAGACATATCCTGACACTCGGCGTTCTTGAAAAGGAAACTTCTTATCTTTGAAAGCATACCCTGCGAACAGGTTTCAAAGAGCATATTTGATATGAATTGCATAATTGCCCTGAGGAGCGTAAAGCCGACAATGCAGCAGCAAAGACCGATCAGCAGACCCTTTTTCGTTTCGATATTTTCGGCAGCGTTGTCGTTGTAGATGAAAATATCGACTATCTTGCTTGCAAAGGTCGGGTTAAGTATGTACATTATCTGACATACGACCGTAATGCAGAGCGCGAGGATATACCGCTTTCGGTAACCCTTTAAATTTTCCCATATCCATTTGATCTGGAACATCAGAACAGCCTCCCTTCAACCGTCCAAAAATCCTATTGTTTGCTGAAATGTCCTGTAAATCGTTTTCAGCATCTTTGTGTATTATAAGCTTTATAAATCGTTTTTTAAAAGGGTAAAAAATAAACTTAGTCCGTCTTTTATACGTGAAAATTATGAATTATATTTAAACAAAGAAAACAATGGCGATTTATGCCCAAATAACGGTACAAACGGCAAAACAGCTTAAACGTTTAGAATGTTTTCCCTGCTTGATTTGCATAAAAGTAGACAATTCGAACGTGTCGACTGTTCCTCATCGAAAGACATTTTACATTAAATGAAAAACCCGTTTTCAATTTTTTCTTTGAAAACGGGTTAGATTGACGAAAAAAATTTTGTGACATGATCACTAAAAGAAAGACTACCATACATATCCCGTTGGCGCTAAACGCTCGTCGCATTGCTCCTCACGTTTATTTGCCGAGGATAGTTGTTCCGGACATAAAAAACAAGCGCAATTCACTTTTTTTAGGTTTACGGAACTTGATTCTCACGTTCTGTTTCACCTTTTTGATGTGAATTGCGCCTTTTGATTTGTTACTGATTACGCTATTGCTGCACAGCCTTTAACCATAGTTTAGGGAATTTCTCTTCTGCGGAAGCGACCAAGGGCTTTGCCCTCTGGACACCCACAAGCCTTTGAAAAGGCTTGACCTAAACTTTAGTTGGCTTCGCATCACTGAACAAATGTCGGCTTTGCAAAAATTACGCATTTGTTAGAAATTCGATTTTTTATTTTCATATTGAATTTTGTCAAAAAATATTGTATAATAAATTCCGACAATTTCGGTCGTTCGATCGTTAAATAATTGGAGGTATAAATATGTCTGCTGTCCCTCAGGGCTTCAATGAGCTTTACAAGCGAAATTATGCGGCTATTTACAGGGTATGCTACATATATCAGCATGACGCTGAGGACTGCACGGAAGACGCTTTTCTAAAAATAATCAGCACGGGAATGACGTTCAATGATGAAGATCACGAACGCGCGTGGCTGACGGTCACTGCTTCAAATATCTGCAAAGACAGGCTAAAGCACTGGTGGCGGTAAAAGACTGAAGATATTGCCGATCACGAGGATATTGCCGCCGAGGAAAAGGACACGGACGGTGATGTTCTTGAAGCTGTAAAGGCTCTTCCTGAGAAATACAAGGAAGTCGTTATACTTTTTTATTACGAAGGTTACAAAACGGAAGAGATCGCAAAACTTGTGAAAAAGCCTGCTTCGACGGTGCGAAATCTTCTTCGTGATGCACGGGCGAAGCTCAAAACCGCACTTGGAGGTGAATTTAATGAGCAATGATATAAAAAAATCAATAGATGATATAGATATCCCCGAGGGTGCAGAGGAAAGAATGTGTGCGAACATTCTGAAAAAAGCTTCGGCAGAAAAGAAAAAGCCGAACATAAAGCTTTACACGAGTATATGCGCAGCGGCGGCATGTGCGGCGATAGTTATAGCTTCGGCGGTGATAATAAAAAACAACAGCGATGATGATATTGCTGTTAACGAAACGTCCGTCACCTCGTCGGCTTCGACCTCTTCCGTGACGACAGAGCAGGAGGACTGGGTCCAAGCCGAAAATCCATTTGCGAACGAATACACCTTTGATGATATCCTTGAAGCAGGGTTTGACATCACTCTGCCCGAAAATGCGGAAGTGACCGTCTGCAATCTTTATGACGGCGATGCCGATGTTCGTTTTTCAATTGACGGACATTTATACTATTATTCAATATCGAAAGATGACGGCGACTTTTCGGGAGTTTACGGAAAAATAACAGAGAGCGAAAATATCTCGGACAGCATTGTGCTTGACATCACGAGCGAAAATTATCTGAATGCTCACTGGAACGGAAAACAATACAATTATTACCTCTGCAATACAGACGGTGCGGAACGTGATGCGATATCGCAGACTGCGCTGTTTTTTGCGGAGCAGATACAATAAAAATACTGAAGTGTATTCTATGTGAACAGCGTAGAATACACTTTTTTTTCAAAATTTTTTTACCCGACATTTTCATCTCCCAGATCGTTATATAAGCAGAAGGGCGAAAAACGGTGCACAGTTCGGAACTCTTTTAAAATAAAAATGCCAAGCTTTGATCGAATTCAAACCGATCAATTTTAATTCGATCAAAGCTCGGCGAGAATTGAATTTAAAGGAGATACTCATTATGAAAAATATAAGATCAAGAATTGCTTCTATCGCACTCGCTTCAATGCTTTCAATTTCATCTACAGCCGCTCTTACTGCTCAGGTTTCGGCAGCAACGACGACCGAAACACTCACCTCCTCCTCTTACAACACCTACACAGGCTGGCAGAAGATCGGCAAGAAGATATATTACTTCGATGCTAACGGCGTTATGAAAACAGGCTGGCAGAAGATAGGCAAAAAGACTTATTACTTCGGTTCGGACGGAGTTATGAGAACAAGCTGGCAGACGATAAGCGGCAATACCTACTATTTCGGCAAAAACGGCGTAATGCGCACGGGCAAGCGCAAGATAAACGGAAAGATATACCGCTTCGACAAATACGGCGTTCTCAACGGCAGCGGGAAGTCCGACCCGAAGAGCAATAACAGCGCAGCGACCGTGCTTGACAGCATCAAATCCTACCTCGGTTCAAGCTACACCTGCGACAATGTTCACGACAGCACAGACCTTGAAAATTACGGCATTGATATGCGATATATAAACAGCTGCGTTTATGAGGATAATTCCGTTTCCGCAATAAATTATGACATCGCAATTGTTCTCAACGTCAAGAGCGGATATGCTGACAAAGCAGTACAGATACTTCAGAACTACTATCAGCAGATACTCGGCGTTTCGCAGCTTTATGATGCTGATATTTACAGAGTTGAGCAGGCAAGAATATTCTCACAGAACAACTATGTTGCGCTTCTTATCCTCGGCGACAACGGCTATTCCGACAGTTGGAGCGAAGATGACAAGGCTGACTATGCTTTCGGCGAAGCTTTAAAGGTAGACAGGGCTTGGAAGAGCATCTTCGGCAGCACACCCGAAAACCTCGCCGAAATTGACGAGGACGAGGGCAGCACTATCGGTTCATCTAAGTAATATAAACGATTTTTTAAAGGAGATAATCATTATGAAAAATATTAAGAGCAAAGTAATTTCCGCAGCAATGGCTTCACTTATGGCAGTTTCGGCAATGTCCGCAGCCGCAGTCACCGTTTCGGCTGAATGGAACAAAACAGACAACGGCTACACCTACACCGACAGCAACGGAAACAAGAAAACGGGCTGGCAGACAATTGACGGCAGTAAATATTTCTTCGGCACGAACGGCATCAGACGCACGGGCTTCAAGACGATAGCTTCAAGCACCTACTATTTCGGCAGCGACGGCAAAATGCGCACGGGATTTCAAAAGATAAAGGGCAGCACCTATTATTTCGGAACTGACGGAAAAATGAGAACGGGCAAAGTTAAAATTGACGGTAAGACCTACCGCTTTGACAATAACGGAAAGCTGAAAGGTGAAGCATCGGCAAACCTTACCGCATCGGAAATCCTCTCCAAGCTGAAAAAGGAGCTTGGCAGCAGCTACTCCTGCGACAATGTATGCACACAGAGCGAGCTTGAAAGCTTTTTCGAGCTTGATATGAGCAAGGTCGAAAGCGGCGTTTATGAAAACAATGAAATTTCGGCAGTTTATATGGACACTGCAGTCATTCTTAAGGTCAAGGACGGCTATGCAAATACCGCTGCCGCAAAGCTTCAGGAACTCTACGATCAGATTGCAAGCTACTCTTTCCTAGGCAGCTATGACAACTACAAATCAGCGCAGGCTCGCCTTTTCGTGAACGGAAACTATGTTGCGCTCATCATTCTCGGTAAGGACGTAAGCAGTGAAGCAACAGCTTCTTCCGAGGCTGAAAAGATCGATGCCGCTTGGAAAAAAATTTTCGGTTCAAAGGTTGAAAACATCATCACTGTCCCCGAAGTCGGCGAGCTGGAAGACGGTTTGGTTCTTTAAGCTTTTTACAAAAATACAGCAAAAGCTATAACTGTTCACAACTAAAAGCTTCTACAGAGTATTTGATTTCTCTCTTATAAAAATCGGGACTGTTGCATGGTATTTTATGATATGCCAAACAGTCCCGATTTTATTTTTATGGGCAAAGATATTTTCAGCGCTCATATTGTGTTGGAATAAGCTGCTTATTGCTCCGCTCTGCATGTTTTATGATGACACTGCTTTTGATTGGTGATTTACCGTTCATTTTATATAGCTGTTCATATTGCGTCTGCAAGCAAATATACTCACTTCGTTCGCATATTTGCTTGCAGAGGGTATTTTCTTTGAGGAAAATAGAATGGCGCAATTCACATTTTTTAGGTTTACGGAACCTATTTCTCATGTTCTGTTTTACCTTTTTTGATGTGAATTGCGCCTTTTGATTTGTTAGTAATTTCGCTTTTTCGGCAAGCTTTTACTGTTAGTTTAAGGAATTTCGCTTCTGCGGAAGCGACAAGGTGGCGCTTCCCCCTTGACCCCTGCCACACTTGAACAAAGGTAAATTCTTACAAAATTACAAAACTTTTGCTTGACTTCGCGTTGACCCTACTTTTTAAAATATCGGCAGAAACGCCGCAATGACAGCAAATATCAATGACGGAAGCAAGTTCGCAACGCGTATTTTCTTTCCCCACACGAGGTTTATCCCTACGCAGAATATGAGTATACTTCCAACAAGTGATATATAGTTCAATGCAAGCTCGGTCATAAACGGCTTTATGAATATCGCAAAGACCGTTATCGCTCCCTCCAGCACGAACACTGGGACTGCCGAGAATATACACCCTTTTCCCATTGAACAGGTCATCACCATTACTATTAAGTCAAGCACCGACTTCGCTGCGAGTATTGACCAGTCGCCCGAGATGCCGTCCTCTATTGCGCCGACTATCGCCATTGCGCCTATCGAGACGGTGAGCGAGGCTGTTACGAAGCCGTCCACAAACCTGCTGTCGCCCGTGCTTTTCGTTTTCTTTTTGAGCCACTCGCCGAAGTGTTCAAAGCCTTGCTCGATGTTTATTATCTCGCCGAGAACCGCGCCGAGGACAAGGCAGACCGTTATCATTATGCTGTAGCCCGAAGTCAAAGCGCCGTCCTTTATGCTCAGCATTTTCTCCATTGCACCGGCAATTCCTATTACAAGAACGCTCACTCCGCAGGTCAGCTGCAATGTTTCCTGAAAGCGCTCTTTCAGAAGCTTTCCGCTAAAAAGTCCGCCCAGACCGCCTGCTACTATGGCGGCAGAATTTATTATCGTTCCCAAACCTATCATAAAATACTTTCTCCTTTACAGAATACAACCGCTTTATTATATCGCACTGCTAAAGTATTGTCAATATCGATCTCTGAAATAATATCTGAAAATATTTCATAAATAATGATCCAATCATCAGATAAAAATGATATCTTATATTAAATATATTAAATAAAGGATAACAATCTACGATTCCTCTTGATTTTTTTTTGAAAAGTGGTATAATTATAATATATAAATGGAAAAAGCTCGGATTTTGTCAGAAAACGGTAAATCCAAAAAGCTGTTCTTTGCCGTCCGAAAAAGCTTTTTAATAAAATTTTTTGGGGGTCATTCTATGAAGTCGATCAAGCAAAAGATCTTTTTATGCTGCATTCTCCTTGTCGGCATATCACTACTCGTTTTAGGTACATTCGCAGGTATTATGACCTATAACACAACCATCGAAACCCTTCGCAACGATCTGCTCATCTCCACGGAGCTTGCCGCAGACCGCATAAGCTGGGAAATACGTTCCTATGAAAACATTGCGACAGGACTTGGCGTTATCCCGAGCCTTTCCGATGCAAGCGTTTCCGACAATGACAAGAAAGAGATACTCAAGCAAAGCGCAAACGAACACGGACTTGTGGCCTGCAACCTTATTTATGCAGACGGCAGTTCCATTGACGGCAAAAATTACAGCGACAGAGAATATTTCCAGCAGGCAATGCTCGGAAACTCCACTATTTCCGAACCTGTTTTTTCAAAGCTGACGAACGAGCTTGTTATCGTTGTTGCCGCTCCTGTATGGAAAAACGGCGTTTCCGGCGGCGAAGTCACAGGCTGCGTTCTTATCCAGCCGGATACGGAATTTCTTAACAATATCGTAAGAGAGATCAAACTGAGCGACAACTGCAACGCATACATTATCGACAACGACGGCGATACGATCGCCGATGTTGACAGTGAAGTTGTAAAAAATGCCGAAAACATTGAGGCTCTCGCCGAAGCTGACACAACAGGTCAGGCAGGCTATAAAACACTTGCCAACGTCCATCAGAAAATGAGAAACGGTGAATCGGGCTTTACCAGCTATAAGCTCAACGGCAATTCAAAATTCATTGCATATGCACCTGTTCCCAATACCGATGGCTGGTCACTCGCTACCTATGCACCCAAGAGCGACTTTATGGATAATACCTACCGGTCTATCGTTTTGACAATAATAGTGCTTGCAGCTGCTTGCATCGTCGCAACTGTTTTTGCAAGAATAATAGGCAAACATATCGGTAACTCCGTCCGTGTTTGCACAGAGCGTATCGAAAAATTTGCCGCCGGCGACCTCCAGAGTCCTGTTCCTGTTATCAAGGCAAAGGACGAAACGGGCATACTTTCCGCAGCAGCACAGACCGTTGTTTCCAATACAAACAATATCATCAAGGATATCGGACGTATCCTCGAAGCTATGTCGCAGGGCAACTTTGACGTACATACAAGCAAGGGCGAACAGTATTATATCGGCGATTATCAGGTGCTTCTCCAGTACCTCCGCGATATCAACCATAAGCTCAGCGGCACAATGTCGCAGATAAACGAGGCAGCAGATCAGGTTTCCGCAGGCGCAGATCAGGTTTCCTCGGGCGCTCAGGCTCTTTCGCAGGGCGCAACAGAGCAGGCTTCGTCCATTGAAGAGCTTGCCGCAACTATCAGCGTTGTTTCCGATAAGATCAATGAAAACGCCGAATACGCTAACAATGCAATGGAAAAGACCAATGACACAGGCAGCAAGATGACCGATGCCAGCGAAAGAATGAAAGACCTCGTTAAAGCAATGGACGAGATCAGCACAAAGTCCGACGAGATCCGCAATATCATCAAAACTATCGAAGATATCGCATTCCAGACAAATATCCTCGCCCTCAATGCCGCTGTCGAAGCTGCAAGAGCAGGCGAAGCAGGCAAGGGCTTTGCAGTTGTTGCCGATGAAGTAAGAAACCTCGCAAGCAAATCCGCCGAAGCTGCAAACTCCACAAATTCACTTATCGAAGCCTCTATCGAAGCCGTTCATAACGGCAGCGAGCTCGTATCCGAAGTTGCCGATATGATGAACGGCGTAGAAACCGCATCGGAAGAAGTAACAACACTCAACAGCAAGATCTCCTCCGCATCGAACGAAGCGGCCGATTCTATCAAGCAGATATCGGTCGGCATCGAGCAGATCTCCTGCGTAGTTCAGACGAACTCCGCAACCGCAGAAGAATCCGCCGCAGCCTCGGAAGAGCTTTCGGGACAGGCTTCAATGCTCAAGGAGCTTATGAGTTCATTTACGCTCCGTTCGGAATAAAAAAACTAAAGTTTACGTCCACGCTTTTCAAAGGGTGGCAGGGGGTCTCAAGGGGGACAGCGTCCCCTTGTCGCTTCCGCAGAAGCGAAACTCCCTAAACTAACAGCTAATGCATTGCTGCAACAGCGAAATCAGTAACAAATAAAAAGGCGCAATTCACACGAAAAAAGGTAAAACGAACTATGAGAAATCAGTTCCGTAAAACCAATAATGTGAATTGCGCCAATTCTTTTTCCTAAAATAAACTATCCTCTGCAAGCAAATATGCGAACGAAGTGAGTATATTTGCTTGCAGACGCAATGCAGACGCAATATAAACAGCGATGAGATTAACTACTGCAAAACGACATCACCAAAATACCGCCAAATCTCATCAGCGCTGTCAGCCGCAGCACGAATACATACACCCTTTGCGGCATTGGTCGAAGCAAATTCTATCCTCTCACATTCGGGTATGCTCGGCTCTTTGCCGTAAATATACATCATTCCAATGTGCGAACGATTCTCAAAGAAACCAGTACCCGAAAGTGATGTTTCGATCGGGACAAGCTTCTGATTATCGAGAAAACAAAGCTTTTCACCAACATACACCGCCGTCCTTGAACGGTAGCTTGTAAACTCAAAACGCTCCTTCATCGCCGTTCTTCCGCAGGAAAGAATGTCCGTCATCGCAAAGCTGCTGTCCTCCTGCAAATAAACCTCGGTACGAGTGTCGAAAATACTTCCGCCGAACGGTATCACTGGGCAGGGCATATAAACAAGACTTCCGCCGCTTTCAACGGTGATCTTTACCCGCTGAGATGCACCAAGGCTTTCCGCCTTGAATATCTTCGTATAGGACTGCGCCGTGAATTTAAGGCTTGCGCCCGACTTGACGGTCAGCTCGATATCATAATGATCGCCCTCAAGAATACCTGCACTCGCAGCCATCATCATGACCTCGGTGTGATCGTCACGGTAAAATGGGTTCGCAATTTTCAGCGGCGAGGTGAATTCTGTGTCGGTAATGACCGTCCGCCCGTTTCTTTTTTCGGCGGTGAGCTTTAAGGTGCTCATTTTAAGTCCTCAAAAAGGACGTTTTTCTTTATCCAATCGATAACAGCGTCAACGCCGTCAAGAGTCATAAGGTTCGTGAACATGAACGGTCTGTCCCCTCTCATTCGCTTTGAATCGGACGCCATTACTTCAAGGCTCGCACCTACGAGCGGAGCAAGGTCGGTCTTGTTTATAACGAGAAGATCGGAACGCGTAACGCCCGGACCGCCCTTTCTCGGTATTTTTTCGCCCTGCGCAACATCGATAACGTAAATAGAAGCGTCTGCAAGGTCGGGCGAAAACGTTGCGGAGAGATTGTCGCCGCCGCTTTCGATGAAGATTATCTGAACATCGGGGAAGCGTGCAGCCATTTCATCGACAGCTTCAAGATTCATCGAGCAGTCCTCACGGATAGCCGTGTGGGGACAGCCGCCCGTTTCAACGCCGACTATCCTTTCGGGTGGAAGTGCTGAATTTTTTATAAGAAACTCAGCGTCCTCCTTGGTGTAAATATCGTTCGTGACAACGCAGATGCTGTATTCCTCAGACATTTTTCTTGTAAGGCGTTCGATAAGTGCGGTCTTGCCTGAACCAACAGGACCGCCGACGCCGATCTTTACATAAGCCATTTTTATTTCTCCCTATCAAAATATCAAGATATATAAATTCTCGAATAAAGCTTTTCGTGCTCCATTGAACGCAGATCAAAGCCTGCACCGCCGATGCCAAGGTCATCCGTTTCCACTTTCATCGCAAGCTCCGCTGCTTTCGGTATATCCTCTATCGCTCCCGCAAGAGCCGCCTGACCGTCCAGCTGGCTCAACGGAACGAGCTTCGCAGCGTGATTAACCATTGACGAAAGCAGGCTGTAGCAGTACATTGCAACGCCGTCATAAACGTCTGCACCGATGTCACGGATAAAAAGTCCGACCGCAACGGGGTGACTTCCGTTCGCTTTGCCCTCGGCAATATTTTTTCCGTATTCTTCAAGCAGAGGACAGCTGCCCATTGCCGCTTCTGTCTTTATCAAGCGCCTGCAAAGATTCCTGCTGCCGTTCCGCAGTTCAAAAGGCGATCTTGCCGCCGTAAAAAGCTCATCAAGGAACAGCGGGTCATCTCCGAGCGCCGCCCTTGCGGCGAAGCCTGCATCACCCGTCGGAAGAGTGTAGAGATACGCTTTCAGAAACTCCGAAAGGCTGTTTTTATCCTTTACTATATTCTTCTGAACGTAGGTTTCCATACCGTTGGAAAGCGTGAACGCACCTATCGGGAACAGCGGATCAAGCGCCTGAATGAGCCGCAGAAACGGCATTTTGTCAATGGTGTTCATGGTGACATTCACCATGGTGATGCTCATGATGCTCGTGAGAATGCTGAGCATTTCCGTGAGCATCGGTGTGAGCGTGACCCTTACATTCGGTGTAGCCCGTGAATTTTTCGTGGGTCTTTACGGCGTTGAATCCGAGCTTTTTCAGATACTCAAAAGTCGGCTCATCGTAAGGGCATTTTACATTGTCGTGACCGATAGCAAGCGATAAATGGCGGTTTCCAAGCTCAAAGCAGAGCCGTCCCATCTCCTCTATCGAACCAATGCTCACGCTGATAAGGTCGGACGGTGCGATCGTGACAACAACAAGCCTTTTTTTGTCCTCATAGATGATGTCATTCTCGTTGAGCGGCTCGCCGATCTTTATTCCGATATCTTCGCCCGAATCGGTGGTCTTGCGGAGAAGCTTTTTATCGCGCTCGAACCAATCGACCGAAACATATTCTATTTTTTTATCGGTTTTGATATTTTCGTCAAGTTTACCGATTATTTTTTCTGTTATCATAGTTCATGCTCCTTTAGAAAAGGTAGTATTTCTGCGTAAGAGGAAGTTTCTGCGCCGCTTCGCAGGTGATGAGCTTTCCGTCAACGGTAACACGGTAATTTTCGGGATCGACCTTAATATCACCCGTCACGTTGTTGAAGCGCATATCCTTTTTGCCGATATTTCGGCAGTTTTTCACGGGAAGAACTATCCTCTGAAGTCCAAGCCGCTCCTTTATGCCGTTTTCAACAGCCGCACCCGATACGAAGCTTATGCAGCAGCGCTTTACGGCAAGTCCGTTTGCACCGAACATCTTTGTGTAAACGACCGGCTGAGGTGTTGGGATAGAAGCATTCGCATCACCCATTTTTGAAGCGCAGATAAAACCGCCCTTGATTATCATTTCGGGCTTTACGCCGAACATCGACGGCTTCCAGAGTACAAGATCGGCGAATTTTCCGACCTCGACCGAGCCGACATAATCGGCGATGCCGTGCGTGATCGCAGGGTTAATCGTGTATTTTGAAACATAGCGCTTTATTCTGAAATTATCGTTTCGTTCGCTGTCCTCGGGGAGAGCGCCGCGCTGATCTTTCATCTTTGAAGCCGTCTGCCAAGTCCTTGTGATGACCTCGCCGACACGTCCCATTGCCTGCGAGTCGCTCGACATCATACTGAAAATGCCCATATCGTGGAGAACGTCCTCAGCGGCAATGGTTTCGGGACGAATTCTCGAATCAGCGAAAGCAACGTCCTCGGGAACTTTGCTGTCAAGGTGGTGGCAGACCATAAGCATATCAAGATGCTCGTCTATCGTGTTGACGGTGAAAGGCATTGTCGGGTTCGTGGACGAGGGAAGAACGTTCGGGAACGCAGCCGCCTTGATAATATCGGGAGCGTGTCCGCCGCCTGCGCCCTCGGTGTGGTATGTGTGGATAGTTCTGCCATTTATTGCGGCAAGGGTATCCTCGACAAAACCGCCCTCGTTGAGCGTGTCAGTGTGGATAGAAACCTGAACGTCATATTTATCCGCAACGGTCAGAGCCTTGTCGATAACGGACGGAGTTGCGCCCCAGTCCTCGTGTATCTTCAAGCCGCAAGCGCCTGCTTCGACCTGCTCGGTGAGAGTCTCGATGCCTGCGCTGTTGCCCTTGCCGAGATAGCCGAGGTTCATCGGGTATTCTTCCGAAGCTTCGAGCATTTTTTCGATGTTGAATCTGCCCGGTGAGCAAGTGGTAGCGTTCGTGCCGTCAGCAGGACCCGTGCCGCCGCCTATCATCGTTGTGATGCCCGAATAAAGCGCAGTTTCAATTTGTGTCGGGCTGATGAAATGGATATGCGTGTCGATACCGCCAGCGGTGAGGATAAGTCCCTCGCCTGCGATAGCTTCGGTCGATGCGCCGAAAACGAGCGAGGGTGTAACGCCGTCCATAATGTCGGGGTTGCCTGCCTTGCCGATGCCGCAGATCTTTCCGTCCTTTATTCCGATATCAGCCTTGTAAATGCCAGTTGAGTCGATAACGACCGCACTTGTGATGACCGTATCGGGACATTCGCTGTCGGGGACGGAGCAGGACTGACCCATACCGTCACGGAGCGATTTTCCGCCGCCGAATTTTGCTTCTTCGCCGTAAACGCAGTAGTCCTTTTCGACCTCGGCAATGAGCGAAGTATCACCCAAACGAATCCTATCGCCCGTTGTAGGGCCGTACATATCTGCATACTGCTTTCTTGACATTTTGAACATTTTACTCACCCTCCCCGAACAAGAATCCTTTTTCCTTAGCCTTTTCGATCGCCTTTGCCTTAACATCAGGGTCGTCCATTGCGCCCTGAACAAGATCGTTAAGTCCGAAGCCGACACGCTTTCCGCCGATCGCGATAAGCTTTACACGCTTGCTCTCGCCCGGTTCAAAACGCACCGCTGTTCCTGCAGGGATATCAAGACGCATACCGTAAGCAAGCCCACGGTTGAATTCGAGTGCCTTGTTGACCTCAAAAAAGTGGAAGTGAGAGCCGACCTGGATAGGTCTGTCGGCTGTGTTTGTAACAGTAAGCTCGGAGCTGTCCTTGCCCGAATTTATTTCTATCTCGCCGTCCTCGATAAGAAGCTCGCCGGGGATAATATTGTTGTTCGGCACGATAGGTTCGTGAACGGTGACAAGCTTCGTTCCGTCGGGGAAAGTCGCTTCAAGCTGAATCTCGTGTATCATTTCGGGTACGCCGTCCATAACATCATCGCAGGTCAAAAGCTGCTTTCCGATGCTCATAAGCTCGGTAACGGTCCTGCCGTCACGGGCAAGCTCCAGCAATTCGGAGGTTATGTAAGCAATAGCCTCGGGGTAGTTGAGCTTCAGCCCCCTCGCCATTCGCTGCTTCGCAAGCTCGCCTGCGGAGTGTATCATCAATCTTTCCTGCTCTCTCGGTGTAAGATGCATTTTTTCTCATTCCTTTCAGAATATACGCCGAAAATCCGTGCGCAAAATGCGGACGGATAAACGGTTTTATTTGTGGATAATCATTTTTTTAATAACGCCGTTCGGGTCTTTTACAAGGACAATAACCGTCCAGATAACAAGTCCGAGAGCAACTGCCGACAAGCCTAAAAAGCCGTCGTTGAGCATTGCCTGCGCATCGGGTACGAAAAACTCCGCGCCCATTTCCATATATTCAACAACCGCATCAACGAGCCACATCAGCGATGCTCCCCAGTACATACAGCAGAGCGTTCCGATCTTCATTTCACGAGCCTTGCTGTTTGTGTACCATACAGCCGTTGAAATCACTGCCGCAAAGATTGTTATAAGAAGTGTCATTATTCTGCACTCTCCTTTGCGGTCTTGTCAGCTTTCTTTCTTACTGCTGCTCCGATGCATAAAATTCCTGCCCAGACGGCTGTTACAAGCGCCGCCATTGCAACGCCCGAGGTCGCAATTTCGTGCAGCATCACCTGCGTTGTTTCGGGGTCATTTGCCGCCGTTAAGAATGGGAAAAACGGAACTACTTCGCCGTGCCAGATATGCTCAAATGCAAGCAGAGCAGAGCCGCCCCAAAGCATCTTGTTGAGCAGTCCGAGCTTCTCGGAGAATTTGCAGGTGAGTTCCTTTCCCTCGCGTTCAGCCTTACATTCGTGCGAATGAAGAACCTTTTCTGTGATAGTTGTAACGATAGCTTCCGTTACGGGTGCAATAAAGCAAGCCATAAATAATTCCTCCCTGATAGAAATTTGTATATTACTCCGTCATAAGACGGCGTATCTCATTATGATCGTTTTCGTTCCGTTCGCCCTTGAAGACGATAGAACCCTTTTCCATTACATATATCTCCTCCGCATTTTCAAGCACGAAGTCGAGATACTGTTCAACGAGCAGCACCGTGATGCCTTTCCACTCGTTTATGCGGCGTATCGCTGCGCCGATATCCTGAATGATAGACGGCTGAATACCCTCGGTCGGCTCATCGAGAATGATTATCTTCGGGTCAGCCGCAAGCGCTCTCGCAATTGCCAACTGTTGCTGCTGACCGCCCGAAAGGTCGCCGCCTTTTCTCTTTGCGAACTTAGGAAGTATCGGGAAAAGCTCATAGAGGTAATCGGGAACTTTTCCCTTTCCGCCGAGCGGCTGCAAGCCAAGCTCGATGTTCTCCTGAACGGTCATCTGCGGAAAGATATCACGTCCCTGCGGAACATATCCGATGCCGAGCTTTACTCTTTCGTAGGTCGGCATTTTGATAATGTCCTTTCCGTCGAAAATTATCTTTCCCGAGGGTGTTTTTACAAGCCCCATTATGCTTTTGAGGGTCGTGCTTTTGCCAACGCCGTTTCTGCCGATAAGGCTCACTATCTTTCCTTTCGGAACTTCAAATGAAAGGTCGCTTATGACCTTGCTTTCGCCGTAGCAAGCGTCAATGTGTTCAACTTTGAGCATTACTTTTCTCCCCCTCTTCCGAGATAGACCGCCTGAACAGTCTTGTCGGCAAGAACATCACTTATGTCGCCCTCCATAAGAATTTTTCCCTCGTGGAGGACGGTAACGGTGTCAGCCGCCTGCTTTACAAAGTCCATATCGTGTTCGATCACGATAACGGTACATTCATCTTTGATCTTTTTGAGAATTTCGCCCGTGCGGAACGTTTCGGGCTTGCCCATTCCTGCCGCAGGCTCGTCAAGCATTATTATCTCAGGCTTCTGAACGAGCTGCATACCAATTTCAAGCCACTGCTTCTGACCGTGTGCAAGACTTCCTGCACGAATGTCCTTTTTATCGAGAAGTCCGACCTTTTCAAGCACTTCATCAATGCTTTTCAGCTCCTCCTCGGACGGTTTTCCGAAGATAGAATCCATTATGCCCTTGTGACCTTTGAGTGAAAGTATCATATTGTCAAGCACCGTGAGGTTCACAAAAACGCTCGGCACCTGGAACTTCCTGCCGATGCCCTCACGAACGATCTTGTACTCTTTCATTCCCGTCAAACGCATCGGCTCTCTGCCCTCGGGGTAATACATAATGTTTCCTGCGGTCGGCTTCGTCTTTGCGCATATTATATCGAGAAGAGTTGTCTTTCCTGCGCCGTTCGGACCGATGAAAAAGTGTATCGTGTGCCTTTTTACATTTGTACGAACGTCCGTCAGAGCGTAAAATCCGTCAAAGCATACGGAAATATTTTTTATTTCAAGTACGTTTTCATTGCTTGTCATACTGTAAACATTCCTTTCATGCTTTTACTTTTTCGGCGGAAGCCTTTTCAGACTTCGCCTTCTTGTTCTTTCTCGAAGCGATGATCTCGGGGAGCTGATCCTTTACGAATCCAACGATGCCGCCCTTGAAGAAGAGTATCGTTATGCAGAAAACTGCGCCGATGATATACTGCCAGATCTCAACCATTGCGCCCGAGCTGAGGTTGTATTCGCAAAGGTTGATGAGGAATGCACCGATAACTGCGCCGATGATAGTTCCTCTGCCGCCGATAGCTACCCAAATTACCATTGTGATAGAATAGGATATCGTCATCTGCGATGGTGTGATGCTGCCGTTGAAGTTTACGAAAACTGCGCCTGCAACAGCTGCGATAACAGCAGATAAAACATAAACGAAGGTCTTGTAGCTGCTAACTCTGTAGCCCGAGAAATACGTACGGTTCTCGCCGTCCCTTATTGCGATAAGGAGCTTGCCGAATTTTCTTCCTACAAGGAATTTGCAGAGCGCATAAACACCTATCATTACTGCGAGTGCAACATAGAAAAGCAGGAACATTCTGCTCTTGTTCGATTCGCCCTTGATGCTGCCGAAGATAGATTTTATCTCGGTGATGCCGACGTTTCCGTTCGTATAAGGCGAAAGTGCGATGAAGATCGAATACGCTGCCCAAGTGAGCGCCTGCGAAATGATCGAGAAATAAACACCTTTAACTCTGCTCTTGAAGATGAAGTAGCCGATAACACCCGAAACAACTGCGGGGACAACGATTATCATTATCAGCGAGATCGGCAGGTTAAGGAACGGCTTCCAAGCGAGCGGAAGTTCCGTAAGTCCGCCCGTGTGCATAAAGTCTGTAATTTTTCCGCCCGTGCTTTGAAGTTTTAAATACATTGCCATTGCATAGCCGCCGAGTGCGAAGTAAAGTCCGTGACCGAGGCTAAGAATTCCCGTATAGCCCCATATAAGGTCGATGCCCATCGCTGCGATCGCAAAGGCTGTGCATTTGCCGAGGAAAAGAACTGTTGAACTGTTCATAAGTCCTGCGGAATACAGCAGCGGCATAACTGCAAGCACGACCGCTATAACGCCGAAGCAGATATTTGAACCTTGTTTTTTTATAAGCTTGTTCATATCTCATTCTCCTTTGGTTATTCGTCAAGGCTTCTGCTCTTGATAACGAACAGACCTTGCGGACGCTTCTGAAGAAATACAATAACGATGAGAAGCACGATAGCCTTTGCTATTGTAGATGAAGTATAATTTTCGGTGAAAATGCTTGCCGAACCGATTATCGTCGAGCCAAGCACCGTTCCTGCGAGCTTTCCAACGCCGCCGAGAACGACTGCCATAAACGAGTTTACGATGTAGCTCTGACCGACCGTTGAATCTATCGAACCGAGAAGTGCAACGGAGCAGCCTGCGATGCCTGCAAGACCCGAACCGAGCGCGAACGTGATATTATCGACCTTTCGGGAGTTGATTCCCATACACTGTGCCATTGGTCTGTTCTGCATTACGGCTCTCATCTGCTTGCCGAAGTTCGACTTGTACATTATTACCCAAACGATAAGCAGGCAAAGCAGAACCATAAACATAATGAAGATTCTGTTATAAGAGAAAGTGCAGCCGCCGACCGTTACGCCGCCCTGCAAGAATGACGGTGCGGTAACGTTAACGCCCTGCGTTCCGAAGATGCTTCGTGCCGCCTGCTGTAAGATAAGGCTTATGCCCCATGTTGCGAGCAGGCTGTCGATCTCTCTGCCGTAAAGCCTTTGAATGACGAATCTTTCAAGCAGACTTCCGAGCAGGAACGCCGTTCCGAATGCAACGGGAATAGATACTATATAATAAATATCTCTCACGCTCGCGGGGAAAACAGCAACAAATATCTGCTGTGTAACATAAGTCATATATGCGCCTATCATAACGAATTCGCCGTGCGCCATATTGATAACTCTCATAAGTCCGAATGTGACCGCAAGACCTATCGAGGTCAGCAGAATTATCGAGCTTAAACTGAGTCCGTTAAACAATGTTGATATGAACTGTGCCATACAGATCGTCCTTTCGTGGGAAATATTTTGAGTACCCGTGTAAGGAAATGCTGTACGTTTCCTTACACGGGTACTCAAGCGGATCGCCGTGAACCGCCTAAGTGCCCAAGTTTTATTTATTCGATAGGCTGGATTCCTGCTTCAACTGCCCAATCATAAGTTGTAAGATATGGATCGGGGTCAACAGCTGTAGGAGTTGAGTAAACTTCGTAGATAAGTCCGTCATCTCTGATCTCACCGATTCTTACAGGCTTTGTGAGGTGCTGGTTTGTACCGTTGATAGTAACTGTACCCTCAGGAGCGTTGAACGAAATGTCACCGCCTGCAATTGCTTCTCTTACAGCGTCAACATCGAAGCTTCCTGCCTTTTCGCAAGCTGCTTTCCAGAGGTAAACTGCATCGTAAGCTGCTTCGGCAGGGTCGGAAGTTACTCTCGATTCGCCGAACTTAGTCTTGTAAGCTTCAACGAAAGCCTTGTTTTCGGGTGTATCTGTTGTTTCGTAATAGTTCCATGAAACCATGTGACCCTTGAGGATATCAGCGCCGATAGTTGCAACTTCTTCCTCTGCGATAGAGAACGACATTGTAGGATATTCAGCGCTTGTGTAGTTCTTTTCAGCCATCTGCTTGAAGAACGAAACGTTGCCCGTACCGTTGAGTGTGTTGATGATGATCTCAGGCTGTGCAGCTTCGATCTTGGAGATGATTGCTGCGAAATCGGTCTGATCCATATCGGCATATTCTTCACCGACTACCTCGCCGCCTGCTGCCTTGACCTGTGCTGTGATTATCATATTCGCTGTTCTCGGGAAAACGTAGTCCGAACCGAGGAGGAAGAACTTCTTGTAACCCTTGTCGAGAAGATACTCGATAGCAGGAACGATCTGCTGATTTGGTGCAGCGCCCGTATAAACGATGTTAGGCGACTGCTCCATGCCCTCATACTGAACGGGATACCAAAGCAGTGCGTTGTAATCCTCGAATACAGGCTTTACAGCCTTTCTGGAAGAAGATGTCCAGCAGCCGAATACTGTTGCGACCTTTTCACTGTCTACAAGCTTTTCAGCCTTTGTTGCGAAGGTCGAAGGTTCGGAAGCGCCGTCCTCTTCAACGTAAACGATCTGCTTTCCGAGGACACCGCCTGCGGCATTTATCTCATCGATCGCAAGAACTTCAGCATCTCTTACAGCCTTTTCGCTGATAGCCATTGAACCTGTCAGCGAGTGGAGAAGTCCGACCTTAACGGTATCATCTCCGCTTGCTGCTGCGGCAGATGTTGTTCCGTCCGCAGAAGTGCCGCTGTCCGATGCTGTACTTCCGCAGCCTGCCAATGTCATTGCGAACATTGCCATAGATGCTGCGAGCGCTGCGATCTTTCTTAAACTAACCTTTTTCATAATCATTCTCCTTTTTCCTTTTTTGCAATTGGATAATATAAAAAGCCGACACAAAGTTTAATTCAGAACTTTGTATCGGCTCCATTGCCGTATTATTTAGATGAGCTTCAAGGCTTCAAGTGCCTTGTCGTTCTCGACAGTACCCTTTTTTTCAAGGATATCATCGCCGAACTTTATTTTCAGGTACTCAATGATAAGCTCTGCGCATTTGTCCCTGCCTATCCTTGCGGTGTTGAGGGTCATATCATAAAGTACGGGGTTCGTCCAGACCTCGCCGCCCGTGTAATACTTGTAGTAGTCTGCGCGGTATCTGTCGGTCTGATAAATGAGCTTGTGAGCTTCGTCCTCGGTGACTCCGAGAAGATTTGTTATCGACTCCACACATTCCTTTCGGGGCGCTTCAACGTAAACACTGACGACATTGTCATAGTCACGAAGAACATGATTAGCGCACTTTCCGATAATGATGCAGGACTGATTCTTTCCAAGCTCCCTGATTATCTTCGCCTGAATATTGTAAAGATTTACGTCGGAAATGAAGCTTTTCTCGGTCGGCTGAACTATCTCATCGGTGTTCGGAGTCCGCATGAGCCTTTTCAGAAGATGATAGCCTCTCAGCTTTTCATCGACCTGAACGAAAAGATCCTTGCTTATTCCGCTGTAGTTTGAAGCCATTGCAAGTATCTGGCTGTCATAGCACGGAATACCGAGCTGCTTTGAAAGAGCCATTCCGATATGCTTTCCTCCGCTTCCGAAGCCTCTCGCTATGGTAATAACATAACTGTCCATTTCGGTCGCTCCCCTTTCACTTTCCTTTGTTGTGATTAAATTATAGCACGGTGTTCTTGAATATGCTACATTAATTTACAGATATTTTACCTATATTTTCAGAGCTTTTAATTTAAATATGAAATTATGTTAATTCAAAAATTCATTTTGTTCATATTTATAAATGCAAAAAGGCATAAAAATGACCGCTTCACACTGCCGTGAGCGGTCGTATCTATATTAATTTAGTGAAGTCTTGTATTCGGACGGAGTTATTCCCGTCACTTCCTTGAATTTTTTCGTGAAATAATCGGGGTCGGCAAACCCGAGCTTTTCGGAAATTTCATAAGTCCGGAGCGTTCCCTTTGCCAAAAGCGACTTAGCAAACTCGACGCGCAGACGGCTGTAAAACTCGCCGAACGTTATCCCCGTTTCTTTTATAAAGCATTTGCCGAAATAATCTTTGTTGAGGTTCATAAACTCGGCAGCGTCGCTCATTGTCACGAATTGATAGATATTATCGCACAAATACGCCAAAACCGTGCGTATAAACCTGCTTTCCGAGCCTTTTCCGATGCTTTTGAGAACATTTTCCGCCTGCTCGCACAAAGCGCCGCCTTTTTCGGCATCAAGAAAAGCCTTAGCCCTCGAAAGCATCTGTGAAAGTTCTCTTTCGTCCGCAGGCTTCAATATGTAGTCGAGAACACCGAGCCTCATACCCTTTCGCGCCGATTCAAAATCGGGGCGCTGACTGAAAAATACCACGCAAGTGCCGCTGTACAGCCGCCTTATCTCCTGCGCAAGCCTTATCCCGTCAAGCTGAGGACGGTTCACCTCCGCCAGAACGAGATCAGCGCCGTTCTTTTTGAGAAAATCGACAGCCTGCCGCTCGGTCTGCACTGCCGCGGCGACCTCAAAGCCGAATTTTCCCCATATTTCCATATTCATATATCTTACGCCCTGATAATAGTCATCATCTGCGATAAGAATACTGTACATTGCGATACTTCCTTTTTGCGGTATGTTTTGTATGCATTATACCACATCAAAAGGAATTTTGCAAGAAGATATTTTCAATTATGCAAAAATTTCTGCAAGCTGGTTAAAGTTTTCAGCTGAAGCAGCAACAAGACTTTCATCGGAAATGCTGCCAAAGCCGTAAGCCGCGTGTACGAACGGGATAGCCGCCTTGAACGAAGCCTTGCAGTCACCGTCGGTATCACCGACATAAGCCGCACTCGTGCAGCCGTGTTTTTCCATAAGCAGACGTATCGTTATGCTCTTCTGAACTCCCGTATCGCCCCAGCAGAGAAAACCTGAGAAGAATTTCCCGAAGCCGCTCGCCTGCAAAAAAGCCTCGATATAGCCCTTCTGACAATTGCTGACTATAAAAAGCCGATGCTTTTCGGAGAGCGCTTTCAGCACGGCTTCTTCATTTTCGTAAAGCTTTCCACCGTGCTCGGCAACATATTCATTTTCGGTCTGCATACATTTATCGAGAAGCTTCATCTGCCTGTCCTCGGGCAGCATCGTGAAAAAGTGACGTGCAAGCTCGTCCATTGGCTTTCCCATTGCACGGCGAAGCTCCTCTCCCGTTATCTCAACGCTGTCAAGACACGGGATATCTGCGTTCTTCACCGCGATATTCCACGAAGCGGCAACATTGTCCGCGCTGTCCCACAGCGTTCCGTCAAGGTCAAAAATTATGCTTTCAACATCAATACTGTTCATTTTTTAGGCTTTTCCTTTCGGTGAAACATTATCTAAGCGTGACTTGAGCAGCTTTATCCCGAGAATTATATCGTCAGTGTAAGCGGCGGCATATTCAATAGTTCTGTCAGCATTCGGCGCTGATTTTTTTATTGCATCGAAGATGCCATTCCAGTCAGCCGTGCCGCTTTCTATCGGTGAATGGCTGTCGCTCGCGCCGTCATTATCGTGGAAATGGAAACCGAGTATCTTCTTTCCAAGCTTGTTTATGAGTGTGGGAATATCCCAGCCGTTCGCGTTTGCGTGACCGATATCGATAAGAAAATCGAGGTCGGAATTTTCAGCGAGCGAAACGAAGTCATCATACTCTGCGACAAGGCTGTTATTGAATTTGAATCCGACATTTTCAACCGCAATGCGAAGATCGTAATCCTCCGCTTCTTCGGCGATCATAGCCATTCGTTCGTGCAGAATTGCCCTCTGCTCGGCGATCTCTTTCTCATTTCTCGGAGAAAGGCTGTTCGTGTGGATAACGACATACTCCGCGCCAAGCTTTTCCGCAAGGGCAAAACACTCCCTGTGCTTTTCGAGCGTGTATTTAAGCTCTGCTGAGCCTTTCGGCGCGAGCAGACAGCAGCCCTCCATAGGGCAGTGCATACCAAGCTTTATTCCTTTCAGAAAACGCTTGTAAGCCTTTGCCTTGTGAAAAGGGATATTGTCATAAAAAAGCTCGAAACCGACATCTTCAAGCTTGTTTTTCTTTAACTCATCGGCGAAATCAACAAGCTTTTTTCCGCCGAGAGGATATGTGCTGATATTATACATTTTGTCCTCCTATGGGAACCCCTAAAAACCTCCCTCACGGCAAATTTTCTACGACTTTGCGCATCTTCCGCGTTAGCGAAACTTGAAATACATCAAGTATTCACTGCGTTTCGCTGCCTTGAAGCTGCGCAAAGTCCTAACGAAAATTTGCTCGTGTTCCGGTTTTTAGAGAACCCCTTATTTAATACCCGAAGTTGCAAAGCTCTGCATAAACTGCTTCTGAAAGATTATGAAAATGATGAGCAGCGGCGCAACGACTATGAGCGTAGCTGCGCAGGCAGCGCTCCAGTTTGCTCCCGTTTCGGCTGACATCGCGAAGATAGCAAGACCGAGCGTGAGCGGACGCTTGCTCTCGGAGTTTATCATTACGAGCGGCCAGAGGAAGTTGTTCCACTGGTACGAAGCGGAAACAAGTCCGAATGCGATATAAACGGGTTTCAGCAGCGGAACATATATCGAAGTGAGCATACGAAGCTTTCCGCAGCCGTCGATCTTTGCTGCTTCTTCAAGCTCATACGGAATCGTCTTGACCGTCTGACGCATCATAAGTATTCCCATTGCCGAAGCGAAAAACGGCAGGATAACGCCTATTCTTGTATCGGAAAGTCCAAGGCTGCTGATGAACTTATAGTTCGGCATAATGAGAACGTCCGCGGAAACCATCATCTGCGTGAGGAAAAGCATAAAGAGGACGTTTTTTCCGTAGAAATCGATCCTCGCAAAAGCATAGCCTGCGAGCGTTATCGAGATGAACTGCACAAAAAGCACAGCCGCTACCATTACTATAGTGTTCACATAATACTGTCCGAACGGCGCAGAATCGAGGATAGCTTTCACATTATCGAGCGTGAGCGCCGAGATATGGAAAAGCTTGAGCGCGTCCGACTGCGGAACGAGCGCCGTTTTCACGAGCCATATAAACGGAACGAGCGTAATGACCGCAAACGCAAACATTACTATGTAAGATATCACAACGAACGGCGTTACCTCGAATTTCTTCATCGGCTGAGCCTTTTCCGCTTCACGCTCGGCTCTCATTTCGTGCCAATGCTCCGAAATGCGTATCGATAGCGGCTTAACCGCTGTTTTTTCATTTGACATAAGATCATACTCCTTAACTGTAAAAGGTGTTTCTGTCCTGCACAAAGAACTGAACTCCCGTGATTATGAGCAGCATCACTACAAGAACGACCGTCATTGCGGAAGCTCTTCCTGCGTCCCAAAAGTCAAAGCCAGTCTGGAAAATATAGTAGAGAAGCATATTCGTGGTGTTGTTCGGACCGCCCTTTGTCATAATGTAAAGGTGATCTACCATTTTATAAGCGTTCGTGAGCGAGATTATCGAAACATATATCGTCGTCGGGCGGAGCATCGGCCATGTTATCGAGCGGAACACCTGCAGCGGTGAAGCACCGTCCAACTTTGCAGCTTCATACAGTTCTTCCGAGATGCCCTGCAAGCCCGAGATATAGAATATCATCAGATAGCCTGCCTGCTTCCAAATAAGCATCACGATAATGCCCCATATAGCCGTTTTCGGGTCGGTAAGCACACGAAGGTTCGAGCCGAGCTGTCCGAGAAGTCCGTAGCTTGGCGTGTAGATGAAAAGCCATATATTCGCAACTGCAACCATTGGCAGGATAGTCGGATAAAAGAACGCTGTACGGGCAAAGCCTTTGCCGAAGCGTATCTTATCGGTGAAAACAGCCATTGCGACCGACAAAGCGATGCTCACGGGAACTGTCACTGCGGCGATAAGCAGGTTATTTTTGAACGACTGGATAAAAACAGCGTCCTTTGCAAGTCCCGTATAGTTTTTCAAGCCAATGAACTGCGGAGTTATGACCGAAAGGTTGTCCTTGAAAAAGCTTGACCATATACTGTTTCCTATCGGATAAAGCGTAAACATTACAAGAAATATGAACGCAGGCAAAAGCATTGCATAAGCGATAAAGGAGTTCCTGACTTTGCGCTTTCTGTCGGCTTTTGTGAGAACGATCTTTTCCTTTTTCGGCTTTTTCGTGCGTTCAAGAGTTTTTTCTGACATACATTGACCAACTTTCAAAAAGTATAATACTTTGCAGAAAACGCCGACATTGACGCGGTAATTTCTACCGTAGCAATTATCAGCGTTTTCCTGAAGGAGAGATTATGAAAAATTCAAAAGGGGGAATCATTTGGAACTCGCAGTATGATCTGCGAACTTTTGAAAGAATACCGCTCGGTGACGGTACTCTTTCCGATATATTTAAAGGAAGAATTTAAGAGAAAGGGAGGTTTTACTTATACTGTGCAAGGATAGCGTCAGCCTGCTCCTGAGCCTGCTGCATTGCTGTTTCTGCGTCCATCGAGCCTGTCATTACAGCTTCAACGGCGGTGTCGAGAATATCCTGAACGCTGCCCTGATCGTAAACGGAGAACTCTGCGTGACCGTATTCAAGCTGATCTCTTGCAACGAGTGCCTGCGGGAAATCTGCGGTGTAGTTCTTCATACGCTCTGTTTCATAGGCTTCGGGTCTTGTTGCAACGTAGCCCGTGTCGATGCTCCACTGCGCAACTCTTTCGGGGTCGTTCGTCATCCACTTGATGAATGTGTAAGCTGCCTGAGTCTGCTCTTCGGGAACGTTCTTGAAGAGATAGAAGTTTCCGCCGCCCGTTGGTGAGCCGTAGGATTCATCGGCAGGAAGCATTGCTGTGCCGAAATCGAATGTTGCGTTCTTCTTGATGTTTGTGAGGTTGCCCGTTGTGTGATAGATCATAGCTGCCTTGCCCTCAAGGAAGTCGGTAGGTGTGGTCGACCAAGCCGTTGTGCCGGGAGCCTGACAGCCCTTGTCGGAAAGGCTCTTCCAGAAGTTAAGTCCCTTAATGGTTCTTGGATCGTTGAAGTAAACTTCTGTGCCCGTATCATTCATAAGGTTGAAGCCGTTCTGCTGGTTGCAGAATGTCTGAAGCATCCAGTAAGCATAGCCTGCCTTATCGGAGGGGATCTGAATACCGTATCTTGTTGTCACGCCGTTTTCTACCTTGGTGAGCTTCTGAGCATAATCTTCAAGCTCTGCCCATGTCTTCGGTGGTGTTTCGGGATCAAGACCAACTTCTCTGTAAGCGTCCTTATTGTAGTAAAGGATAATTGTGCTTCTCTGCCAAGGAATACCGTAGGTGAGGTCGCCGCAGCGGCTGTTTTCCATAAATCCGTCATAGAAGCCGTTCAGCCATTCCTTGTCTTCTTCCGATGTTGCGAAAGTATCAAAGTCATAAATTGCGTCCATTGAGAGCAGCGAATAAAGGTCGATCGAGAACATGAGCGCGATAGCAGGTGTGTTGCCCGACTTTATAGCCGCCTGAACTTTTGTACGGGTCTCGGCATAAGTTCCTGCGTAAACGGGGTTAACGGTGATGTTCGGATATTCCTTGTGGAATTCATCGCAGAGATTGCTGATGAGAACGTCAGGACCGCCGCCTACGGAAACGGGGAAGTACATATCAAGTGTTACATTTTCTGCGGAAGTGTCAGTGCTGTTGGCTGTCGTGTCTGCCGAAGCGGCTTCGGCTGTTGTCTTTTCCTGCGCAGAAGTTGAAGCTGCCGAACCGCCGTTTGAGCTTGAGCAGCCTGCCAGAACGGAAAGGCTCATTATGCCTGCGAGGACAGAAGTAAGTATCTTTTTCTTGTTCATCTTTGGATTACGCTCCTTATTTTATTTGTAGTCGTTTTGAACTTACGGGCTTATAATATCACCGCAAAGAGGTGAAGTCAACGGATTTTACAAGCATTTATCCTGCGTTTACTTACAATTTAACCCAATAAAATGAAGCATTTTTTGAAAAGATCATCGCATTTACGATAATTCACCGTTCACTTCGCATATATCTTCCAAAAACTTACTTCACCGTGACTTTACATAGATTTTCACTTTTCTCTGAGATATAAAAACTGCTCTGCAAACTCTCTCGTTGCGCTGTTTGCAGGGCGGCTTTATATTTTTCAACTATAGAAATAATTTTTGCATTGAAAATCGTTTCTTTTTATGCTATGATAAAATATTATTGGAAAAAGCATCAAAATTCTCAATTTTATCGCAGTTTTTGGCAGTATAATTATAAATTTGGGCAGTTTTCTTATAGAATTATTATGCTGCCGCTGTTATTATTATATTCATATAAAATTTTAAACTGAGGTTTGATATTATGGCACAGAATTACAGAAAAACAGTCATTGCCTGCTATCTCGGATTTGTAACGCAGGCAATTGCGGCAAATTTTGCTCCGCTTTTATTTCTCACCTTTCATAATAAGTACAGCATACCGCTGGGAAAGATCGCTCTTATTTCATCGGTATTTTTCGTAACGCAGCTCATCGTCGATGTTTTGTGTGCGAAATTCGCCGATAAAATAGGCTACCGCAGGTGCGTTGTCGGCTCGCAGTTTATGTCCGCCGTGGGACTTATCGGACTTGCGTTTCTGCCCGAGCTTCTCCCCGACCCGTTCACTGGGATAATCATAAGCACGGTGATATACGCCGTCGGCAGCGGTCTGACCGAGGTGCTTGTCAGTCCCATCGTCGAGGCCTGCCCGTTCGAGCATAAAGAAGCTGCGATGAGCCTCCTCCACTCTTTTTACTGCTGGGGTTCGGTCGGAGTTATACTTATCTCAACGCTGTTTTTCGCCCTTTTCGGCATAGAAAACTGGAAGTGGCTCTCCTGCGCGTGGGCGCTCATTCCGTTTATCAATATGTTCAACTTCACCTCCTGCCCTATCGAACACCCCGTTGAGTACGGCGATGGAATGAGCATAAAAGGTCTGCTGAAAGTGCCGCTCTTCTGGCTCGCGATAGTTCTTATGATATGCGCAGGAGCATCGGAGCTTTCAATGGCGCAGTGGGCATCAGCCTTTGCCGAATCCGCACTCGGTCTATCGAAATCGGTCGGCGATATCGCAGGGCCTTGCCTTTTCGCCGTAACAATGGGAATAAGCCGAACTATCTACGGAAAATACGGCGATAAGCTCGACCTGATGAAATTTATGATAGGCTCGGGCTGCCTCTGCCTTGTCTGCTATGTAACGGCTTCAACAGCAAGCATACCGATGCTCGGACTTCTCGGCTGTATAATGTGCGGCTTCTCGGTGGGCATAATGTGGCCCGGTGCAATAAGTATATGCTCAGCGAAGATACCGTCGGGCGGAACGGCAATGTTCGCCCTGCTCGCAATGGCAGGCGATATGGGCGGCGCGCTCGGACCATGGATAGTCGGAAACATCACCCAGAGCGCAGGCGACAATATGCAGAAAGGTATGCTCGCAGGCTGCGTATTTCCCATTGTGCTGACGCTCGTGCTTCTTATCCTGAAAAATGCAAGGCAGGCAAAGCAATAATACAGGTTCAGCACAAATTAATTCGGACAATTCTCACGCGAAACCCGTACTGTCAGCAAGGCGTTTCATAATAAATAAAGAACCAGTTTTCTAAAATTTTGAATTATTGAAAACGGGTTCTTTTTGTTTACGAAAGATAATATATGTGCCGAAAAATCGTCGGCGCGATTCGGGACAGAAACCCGTCCCCTACAATAAATCACTGATAATTCTAAGAAGAATGATCCACCCGTTGAAATACAGTGAAACTAAGATACAAATATTGCACAAGCGGTTTTAATATGCTATAATTAAGAAAATCTTTGTAAAAAACGGAGTAATAAAAATGATAGATAAAATGCTCATTCGCGGAGCAAAAGTCCACAATCTCAAAAATATTGACGTTGATATACCGCTCGGGAAAATAGTCGGCATCGCAGGCGTTTCGGGTTCGGGAAAGTCTTCGCTGGCGCTCGGAGTGCTTTATGCCGAGGGTTCACGCCGATACCTCGAAGCGCTCTCGACCTACACGCGCCGCCGTATGACGCAGGCTTCCAAAGCAAGCGTTGACGAGGTGCTTTACGTCCCTGCCGCTCTTGCTCTTCACCAGCGCCCTGCCATCCCCGGCATACGAAGCACATTCGGCACGGGTACGGAACTGCTCAACAGCCTGCGCCTTATGTATTCCCGACTTGCGAACCACCGCTGCCCTAACGGGCATTATCTTCAGCCGTCCCTGCTCGTTGCCGCGGGAAAAGAACTCGTCTGCCCCGAATGCGGCGAGCATTTTTATGCGCCGTCAGCCGAAGAACTGGCATTCAACTCTCAGGGCGCTTGTCAGAAATGCGGCGGCACGGGAAGCGTCCGCACAGTTGATATCGCAAGCCTTGTCCCCGATGATTCCATAAGCATTGACGAGGGCGCAGTTGCCCCTTGGAACAGCCTGATGTGGTCGCTTATGACCGATGTCTGCCGTGAAATGGGAGTTCGCACCGATGTACCTTTCCGCGAATTGACCGACCGTGAAAAAGATATCGTCTATCACGGTCCTGCCGAAAAGAAGCATATCTTTTACCACGCAAAAAATTCCAATCAGGCAGGCGAGCTTGACTTCACCTATTTTAACGCCGTCTACACCGTTGAAAACGCCCTCGCCAAAGTCAAGGACGAAAAGGGTATGAAGCGCGTTGAGAAATTTCTGAAAGAGGATATCTGCCCCGAGTGTCACGGAACAAGACTTTCCGACAAGGCTCGTGCGCCGAAGCTGCGCGGGATCTCGCTTGACGAAGCCTGCACCATGACGCTCTCCGAGCTTGTGAACTGGGTAAAAGGCGTTCCGCAAAGCCTGCCCGAAGAAATGCGCCCAATGGCGGAAAGCATCTGCGATTCGTTCCAAAGCACTGCAAAGCGGCTCATGGACTTAGGCTTGGGATATCTTACCCTCGACCGTTCCGCCGCAACGCTCTCCACGGGCGAACGTCAGCGTATGCAGCTTGCCCGTGCCGTCCGTAACAGAACAACGGGTGTGCTTTACGTTCTCGATGAGCCGTCTATCGGTCTGCACCCGTCAAATATCATCGGTCTGACGGGCGTTATGCACGACCTTGTCGCCGACGGAAACTCCGTTATCCTGGTCGATCACGATACGCAGATACTTAAAGAAGCCGATTGGATAGTTGAAATGGGGCCTGAAGCAGGCGCAAAGGGCGGTCATATCATCGCTCAGGGAACTATCCCCTCTATTGTAGAAAATGCCGCTTCGCAGATTGGTTCTTTCCTCTCGGGCAAAGCAGATACGAAGCTTCGCCCCTGCGCCGAAAAGAAAAAGCTGTTCGACAACGGAACTATCCACCTTTCCACTTCTCAAATTTACACCGTCAAGCCATTGGAAGTCGATTTTCCAAAGGGACGGCTCACCGTTGTAACGGGAGTTTCGGGTTCGGGAAAAACAACTATGGTTCTCGAAAGCCTTGTCCGCGCGCTCGAAGCCGCGACCGATAACAAACCTCTGCCGCCGCATATCCGCGAAATTTCCGCAGACGGCATAAAGCATATCAAGCTTATCGATGCAACGCCTATCGGCATAAATGTCCGCTCAACCGTTGCGACCTACGCAGGCGTTCACGATGAACTCCGCAAGCTCTATGCAAAGTCAGCCGATGCTAAGGGAAAAGGCTATAAAGCGAGCGATTTCTCCTATAACACGGGTTCTCTGCGCTGTCAAGGCTGCGACGGAACTGGAGTTGTCAGCCTTGATGTTCAATTTTTGCCCGATGTGAATATTCCCTGCCCCGACTGCCGAGGTTCACGCTATGCAAAGTCAGCCTGCGATGTGAAGCTGACGAACAAAGACGGACGTTCCGCATCTTTGCCCGAACTTATGGATATGGACATAAACTCCGCCCTCGATTTTTGCAAGGATATGAAAACTGTCAGCCAGAAGCTTGATATTCTCCGTCAGCTCGGACTTGGCTATCTCACCCTCGGCGAAGAAACACCCAGCCTTTCGGGCGGTGAGGCACAGCGTTTAAAGCTTGCGAGCGAGATAGGCAAAACACAGACCGACTCCGTTTTCGTCTTCGATGAACCATCGATAGGACTTCACCCACTCGATGTAAAAGTCCTCCTCGGCGTTTTTGAATCGCTTATAAACAATGGTGCTACAGTTGTTGTCATTGAACACGACCTCGATGTTATCCGCAATGCCGATTATGTTATCGATATGGGTCCCGAGGGCGGAGAAAACGGCGGTCGTATCGTTGCAGTCGGAACTCCGCAGGAGATAAAAGCAAACGAAAACAGCATCACGGGAAAATATTTATAAAAAAAATTCTGATATCGGAGGAATTGGGATAATGAAAGTTCTTTTATTTCTCGCCAAAGGCTTTGAAACAATGGAAGCGAGTGTTTTTATCGATGTAATGGGCTGGGCAAAGACCGATCATCACCACGACATCGATGTTGTGACTTGCGGATTTTCCAAAACCGTCACAAGCTCTTTTGGTTTGCCCGTGATAGTTGATAAACTTGTAAAAGATGTTCACCCCGATGATTATGACGCGCTTGCTATCCCAGGAGGTTTCGAGGAATTCGGCTTTTACGAAGAAGCTTTTTCGGAAGAAACAGCCGAACTTATCCGTGAATTTGACCGTCAACATAAAATAATAGCAACAATATGCGTAGCCGCACTTGCGCTCGGGTACAGCGGCATTTTAACGGGCAAAAAGGCAACGACCTATCATCTCAGCGTCGGAAGAAGGCAGAAACAGCTTGCAGAGTTCGGCGTTGAAGTCGTCAACGAGCCTATCGTCAAAACGGACAATATCATCACATCATACTGCCCTCAGACTGCGCCCGAAGTCGCATTTATGCTTCTGGAAAGCCTTATCGGAACGGAACAAATGCATATCGTCAAAACAGCTATGGGTTTTGATATCTGACCTGCTCCGCTTCACTCTCTAAACTGTAATTTTGCATAAAAAATCACGCAAACATTGAAAAATTAAGTCGCAAAACTGACATTGACAACTCATATATCTTTTGCTATAATATTCAGAAGTCGGACGGTGCCATAAGCACCTTGCAAGGTGTTTCACTTAGATTAAGTGAGATTCCCGGATGGACACATTAATTGTGAGCCGGATAAGATGTTGTTCTTATCCGGCTTTTATTTTTGGAGGAAGTAAAATGGACTTGCTGAAAGATAACCTGAAAAAACTGTATTTCCGATTTCTGATACCCTCTCTCGGAAGCGCAATGGTAATGTCGATCTATACGCTTACAGATGCTATCGTCATCGGAAAAGGCGTTGGCGCAGATGCACTCGCCGCATTGAGCATAACCACACCGCTGTTGTGTATTCTGATGTCCTCGGGAATACTGTTCGGGGTCGGCGGCTCTGTTCAGATGAGCGTGAACCGAGGCACGGGAAACTACGATAAAGCGAACCGATTTTTCATTCTGTCGTTCTTCACGCTGGCATTTCTTACATTGATACTGTGGCTCATGTATGGCTTTGGTATACCGTTCCTGCTCCGCAATATGGGCGCGAACGATACGCTTTTCCCTTACGCTATGTCCTATATGAAATACATAAATATGTTCCTGCCCGTGGCTGTCTTTTCCAACTATATCGCTATCTTTGTCCGTGCGGACGGCGACCCGAACCGTGCAATGGCAGGCGTTCTGCTCGGAGGAGCGGTGAATATCGTTCTCGATATTGTATTCGTATTTCCGCTCAAAATGGGCATCGGCGGAGCTGCTCTTGCCTCGGTGCTCGGTATGGTCATTCAGGCAGCTGTCGGCATTTCGCACTGGTTCAGCAAGAAAAATGAGCTTAAATTCATAAAGCCGAAGCATATTTTTTCAAGCATCGGACAGATAATCGGCAACGGTATACCAAGCTTTTTCAACGAGCTTGCAAACGGATTCATCGTCCTGCTTTTTAATATACAGATACTGAAATACTGCGGAGATCCCGCACTGTCGGTGTACAGCGTCATTTTCAACTGCGTTATCCTTATAAACTCCCTCTTCACTGGCGTGGGACAATCCATTCAGCCTATCATCGCCACGAATTACGGCGCAGGCAACCGCCAAAGGATACAGGGCATACGAAATATGTCCTTTCTGACGATAATAATTATGGGCGTTGTTTTTTCGCTGAGCGGAATACTTTTCCCATTGCAGATAGGCGGAATTTTTATGAAAATAGGCGAAGATACGAAGCTTATTGCACAAAGCGCGATACGAACCTATTTTATTGCTTTTCTCCCAATGGGAATAAACCTGTTGACATCGTATTACCTGCAATCCGTTCTTAGCGTGAAAAAGTCACTGTGCATCTCGCTGCTGCGAAACATCATTCTGAGCAGCCTTGCAATACTCACATTCCCCCTCTTGTTCGGCGGAAACAGCTTGTGGAAAGTAATGCCCGTTGTCGAAACTGCAGTGCTTTTCGTCAGCATAATATTCTTAAAAACATCAAAAGCAGATAATACTAAACACCAATAAAACTATAGACAAAAAATCGTCGCTTAATCCATATAAAGCTGTTAAAACAGCTACAAGATTATGCTCGATTTTTTGTATAGTTTTTAATTGGTGTTTAGTATAAAAGAAACAGGTGAACTATGAACATAAACTATATCCACGAACCGACAGACCTGCAGTGCGGTCAGGCTGTGCTTGCAATGCTGCTCGGAACATCAACCGAATATATATGCGAATATCTCGGCAACGACCGCGAAACCGACCTTAAAGAAATGAAGCGCATCCTGACCGAGCACGGCATTAAATTCTCACCCGAGCGAAAACAGGCTCAAACCGCCGCCGATCTCCCACGGTGTGCGCTTCTCAGCCTTGAAACTCCGCGATGCTGGCACTGGTCGCTCTATGCGGACGGCATTTTCTACGACCCCGAGCATGGTATTTTGTCCGATTTTCCGCAGTCGGAGCGAAAATTCTACTGGGAGATTTTTTCCGAAACAATAAAAAACTGAATTATACTAATTTTTAAACTGAAAGTGTACAAAAAATCAAGCAAAATCTCGTAGCTGTTGAAAACAGCTTGATGTTGAAAACAGCTTGATGTTGAAAACAGGTTTATATGGCTTTTGCGCCGATTTTTTGTCTA
>ERZ1026854.134-NODE-134-length-55624-cov-9.598139_pt1 | contig 55624 bp, 33 predicted proteins | sample MGYA00380157_ERZ1026854 | MGnify/ENA primary metagenome ERZ1026854 (study PRJEB33269, sample SAMEA4719793) | human gut metagenome | biome: human-associated habitat; feature: organic feature; material: feces | place: Cameroon | collected 2013-10 ... | reverse complement strand
CTACCTGAGTCCAGCTCAACTTAGAGTTCACACCACGCAAGTCGCCTCGCTTGGTCACGAGATTCAAGACTCCACCCTTTCCGTGTTCATCACCTGGATACCAGTTCTGAACGGTAGAATACTTCACCTCGGCATTGTCCTTAACGATAATCTCGACAATAGCTGCATGGAGCTGGTTCTCATCACGCATAGGTGCTGTACATCCCTCCAAATAAGACACGTAGGCATCGTCGTCGGCAATAATCAATGTACGCTCAAACTGACCTGTATTGCGGGCATTAATGCGGAAATAGCTGCTCAACTCCATAGGACAGCGAACACCCTTTGGAATATAGACAAAGGAACCATCGCTGAACACACAGCTGTTCAAGGCTGCATAGAAGTTGTCGCGATAAGGCACTACAGTTCCCAAATACTCTTTCACCAAATCGGGATGTTCCTTGATGGCCTCACCAATACTGCAGAAGATAACGCCCTTCTCCCGAAGTTTCTCCTTGAAGGTAGTCTTCACCGATACGGAGTCCATGATGGCGTCAACTGCGGTTCCACTCAAAGCCAAGCGCTCCTCCAAAGGAATGCCAAGCTTGTCGAATGTCTTCTCCAACTCAGGGTCTATTTCCTTGTTCTTGGGCTTCTTTGCCAATGGGTCGGCATAGTAGGATATCTCCTGATAGTTGACAGGTGGCACATGCACATGTCCCCACTTTGGCTCCCTGAGTGTCTTCCAGTAATGGTAGGCTTTCAGACGAAACTCGAGCATCCATTCGGGCTCTCCTTTCTTCTGCGAGATAAGGCGCACGACATCCTCGTTGAGTCCTTTCTCTATGATTTCAGTATGCACATCGGTGGTAAAACCATACTCATATTTCTGGTCTATCACGTCCTTGACAACCTGATTTTGTTCTTTCTCTTTTTCTGCCATTGTTATTCAGAATAACCTTTCGTTATTTTAACCATAAATAGGGATAAACCTCTTGAGGCTCATCCCTACCTTATTATATTATATATATGATAGAGCGAAAAGACAAATGAATTCTTCACTTTTCGTTCTTCACTCTTCACTTCATTAAAGCTTCTGTTCTACCTCGATCTCTGTGAAAGTCTCAATCACATCACCCTCCTGAAGATCGTTATAGTTGACAAGGCTCAAACCGCACTCCATACCGGTAACCACCTCCTTCACGTCATCCTTATAACGCTTCAAGGCTCCGATATCTGCTGTACGAATCACGATACCGTCACGGATTACACGGGCTTTATCCTTGGCATGTACCTTACCCTCGACAACAAGACCACCGGCGATAGTACCCACCTTACTGATCTTGAAGGTCTGCTTCACCTCTACCTGACCGGTAACAATCTCCTTCTTCACCTTGTCGAGCATACCGACCATAGCGCTCTTGATATCGTCGATAGCATCGTAGATGATGGAGTAAGTGTTGATTTCCACACCCTCACGGTCAGCAGCCTTGCGTGCATCAGCAGAAGGACGAACCTGGAAACCTACGATGACTGCATCTGAAGCAGATGCCAGCATGACGTCGTTCTCTGAAATCTGACCCACAGCCTTGTTGACTACGTTCACCTGAACCTTCTCGGTAGAAAGTTTGATGAATGAATCACTCAAAGCCTCAACAGAACCGTCGGTATCACCCTTCACAATGACATTCAACTCGTGGAACTCACCACGTGCGATGCGGTGAGAAATATCACCAAGAGTCAAGCGCTTCTGAGTACGCAAGCCCTGCTCACGCTGCAGCTGCTCACGCTTATTGGCGATTTCGCGAGCCTCCTGCTCAGTCTCGATAACATGGAACTGATCACCGGCAGTAGGTGCACCATTCAAACCAAGGATGATAGCTGGCTCAGCAGGAGCTGCCGACTTGATGTTGGCATTACGCTCATTGAACATCGCCTTCACACGACCCCAAGAAGTACCGGCGAGAACGATATCGCCTACCTTCAAGGTACCGTTGGCAACCAATACGGTAGAAACATATCCACGACCCTTGTCGAGAGAAGACTCGATGATGGTACCTGTGGCACGACGGTTAGGGTTAGCCTTCAAGTCGAGCATATCAGCCTCGAGGAGCACCTTGTCGAGCAGATCGTGAACACCGATACCCTTCTTGGCACTGATTTCCTGGCACTGATACTTACCACCCCACTCCTCAACGAGCAGGTTCATGTTAGCCAAGTCCTCACGGATACGGTCTGGGTTAGCACCTGGCTTATCAATCTTGTTGATGGCGAATACCATTGGCACACCGGCAGCCTGTGCATGGGCGATAGCCTCCTTGGTAGTAGGCATTACAGAGTCATCGGCTGCGATGATGATGATGGCGATATCGGTAGCCTGAGCACCACGGGCACGCATGGCAGTAAACGCCTCGTGACCTGGAGTATCAAGGAATGTCACCTTACGGCCACTCTGCAGTGTCACACTGTAGGCACCGATGTGCTGGGTAATACCACCAGCCTCACCGGCAATCACATTGGTATTGCGGATATAGTCGAGCAAAGAAGTCTTACCATGGTCTACGTGACCCATTACTGTTACGATTGGAGCACGTGGAACCAAGTCGTTCTCATCATCCTCTTCCTCGCTGACAGCTTCCTGAACCTCAGCGCTGACATATTCGGTCTTGAAGCCGAACTCCTCAGCCACCATATTGATGGTCTCTGCATCCAGACGCTGGTTGATAGATACCATGATTCCAACACCCATCAAGGTAGAGATGACCTGAGTAACGCTGATGTCCATCATCGTAGCCAATTCGCTTACGGTCACGAACTCAGTGAGTTTCAGAATCTTGCTCTCCTTCTGCTCCTGACGAGCCTGGTCCTGAAGTTTCTCCTGCACAGCCTCGCGCTTTTCCTTACGGTACTTAGCACCCTTCTTGTTCTGGCTCTTGCAGGTAAGACGGGCAAGGGTTTCCTTTACCTGGCGTGCTACAGCCTCGTCATCTACCTCTATTTGACGCTGGTTGTTGCCCTTGTTGTTATTGTTGTTATTGTTCTTATTCTTGTTTTTATTCTTTTTCTTGCCGCCACCATTATTGTTATTGTTCTGGTTGCCGCCATTGTTATTGTTGTTCTTGCCGTTGTTGCCCTGCGAAGACTCAGCATTGATGTCAACACGCTCCTTATTGATGCGCACACGCTTCTTGCGCTCGCCATGCTGCTGGGCAAACTTGTCCTCACGTTCCTTACGGCGCTCCTCCTTGGTCTTCTTCTTAGGACGAGTGCTCTGATTAAGGGTAGAAAGGTCTATCTTTCCAAGCACCTTAGGCTCATTGGCAGCAAACTTCTGCTCGCTCTTCAGTGTGAAGACCGTATTGGTTGCAGCTGGCTGAGCTGCTACTGGCTGACTGGCAGCCTTTTCTTCCTTAGCTTCAGGCTTGCTTTCCTTCACCTCAGGCTTACTTTTCTTGGCTTCCGGCTTGTTGACAGGCTTGACTTCCACCTTTTCAGACTTATTCTCAGCCTTTACTTCTGGCTGCTTGGCAGCAGGTTCAACAACAGACTTCTGATTTTTTTCTACTACAGGAGCTGTCTCAACAGGCTTTTCCTCCTTCTTAGGAGCTTTGTTTACTGGCGCAGGACTGACGGCAGCAGTCTCTGTTTCCTTCGCCTCTGTCTTTTTAGGAGTAGCAGACTGAGCAGCATTTGCCTTGCCGATTTGGTCCAGGTCAATCTTGCCCAGCGGCTTAAACTGCTGCTGGCGGCTTGACTCGAGGATGCTCTCGGCGCGGTTGTCCTTAGGCTCTGGTGCACGCTTCTTCTCTTTGGTCTTCTTAGTGAAGAGCTTTTCTGCCTGATTACGAACTTCCTTATCCTGACTGAAGGCATCATTGAGCGCCTTGTATTGTTCGTCGCTCAACTTGAAGTTCAGTTCGGCTTTCACCTCCCCTAATTCGTTTCTTTTTTCCAGGAATTCAACTGCCGTCTGAAGTCCTATGTTCAATTCACGTAGTGCTTTGTTTAATCTGATGCTCATATTTATACTTTCTATCTCCTTCTTTTTTATTTATTAATTTTCGAACTCGGCACGCAATACCTTCAAAACGCTGTCAACAGTCTCCTCTTCGAGGTCTGCCTTCTCGATCAGCATGTTGCGTGGAGCCTTCAGCACCTGCTTGGCGGTATCGAGACCAATACCCTTGATGGCATCAATCACCCACTGGTCAATTTCGTCAGAGAACTCGTCCAGATAGATATCCTCATCAGCATCTGCCTCATTGATTTCACGGAATACATCGATGGTGTACTCGGTGAGCATGGAAGCCAACTTGATGTTCATACCGCCACGACCAATAGCCAAGCTTACCTCCTCTGGCTGCAGATATACCTCTGCCTTGTGATTTTCCTCGTCGATATTGACAGAGGTAATCTGGGCAGGAGCCAACGCACGCTGGATGAAGAGCTTGATGTTGCTTGAGTAATTGATAACGTCGAGGTTCTCGTTGCAAAGCTCGCGCACGATACCATGTACACGGCTTCCCTTTACACCGACACAGGCTCCTACTGGATCTATGCGCTCATCAAAAGACTCTACTGCTATCTTGGCACGCTCGCCAGGCATACGTGCTATGCGACGGATGGCAATAAGACCATCATTGATCTCGGGCACTTCGGCCTCGAGAAGTCGCTGCAAGAAGATGGGAGCTGTACGGCTGAGGATAATCTTTGGATTGTTGTTCTCGTTGTCCACTCTCAGGATAACGGCACGCACGGTCTCACCTTTACGATATACGTCGGCAGGAATCTGCTCTGACTTAGGCAGGATCAACTCGTTGTTCTCATCGTCAACAATGAGCACTTCGCGCTTCCATACCTGATATACCTCACCAGAGATAACCTGACCCACACGGTCCTTGTACTTGTTGTACAATGAGTCATGCTCCAGCTCGAGAATCTTGGATGCCAATGTCTGACGAAGGTTCAGGATGGCACGACGGCCAAACTTATTGAAGTCAACCTTCTCGCTCACATCCTCGCCAACCTCATAGTCAGCCTGGATCTTGCGTGCCTCAGCCAATGGAATCTCCTTATTTTCATCCTCCACCTCGCCATCAGCTACAACCACACGGTTGCGGTAGATTTCGAAGTCACCCTTGTCTGGGTTTACGATGACGTCGAAGTTTTCATCACTACCGAAAATCTTGGCAAGCACATTGCGGAAGCTTTCCTCCAACACGCTCACCAATGTAGTACGGTCGATATTCTTGGTTTCTTTAAACTCGCGGAATGTATCAATCATACTCGCAGTTTCTTCTTGCATTTTCTTTACTGCCATAGCTTATTTGAAACTTATTACGTATTTTGTATATTTTACCTTATCCATCTGATAGGTATGCAGCACGTCCTGCTTCACAGGGCGCTTCTTGCCTTCTACCTTTACTTTCTCCTCGACACTCACACTGAAGTCGTTGCCATCTACAGAATGCAGAATGCCCTTCACCTTCTTGCCATCAGCATCGAGCACCTCCACCTCCTTACCGATGAAGTTGACGTACTGCTGTGGTACCTTGAAAGGCTGTCCAAGTCCTGCTGAACCAACTTCCAGCTCATAGTCCTCCTCATCACGATTCAAGTGGTCCTCTATAAATCTGCTCAGGGCCACACAGTCCTCTATCCACACACCATCGGCATGATCTATCTCTACGACAATCTTGTCATCAGGACTGATTTCAATGCTTACCAAGAAATATTCCTTGTCTTGGAGCCATTCGTCAACTAATTCTTTTACGACGTTTTTATCTATCATATATTTCTTATTAAAATAAAATGAGGAACTCTTTGTGAGCCCCTCATTCCACTGAACGTTGCAAAATTACGACTTTTTTTGGTTCTGACCAAAGTTTTTTGAATATTTTATTCTACAACATGCACATTTTTAATCATTTGTGTACCTTTTCGCCCTCTTTTTCGCTGGGACTCAGGAGTTTTTTATATTCTTCGGGGGTATTGAGCAATCTGACAGCTTCCTTCACCTGCTTGTCATAACGTAAGGAATTTCGGATAGCTCCACCCTGATAATAATAGGCTGCCACAATATCATTTTCGAGCAAGCGCTTGATGTACTGCTTGTTATAGTCGAGATCCTTGGCCACATTGTGACTCAGTTTCTTGGCAAGGGCATCAAATTCTGGCTTCGCGTCATCATAATAACCTTCGAAACGGGCCAGTTTCATCAGGTCTTTAAGATACTTCTCCGTCTCTCTGTCATACTTGAAGTCGGCTTTCAGTACACGAGCCTTAAACTCCTCGTAATCTGCATCGGTAAGAGCAAAATCCTTGGCCGGAGCTATCGTAGGATGCTTGGCAATATAATCCACCTCGTAGTTGAGCATCAGCTCGTTACTGTCGCGTGCTCCTGCCAGATAGTAAGCGATATTGGGCAGCGAGTCGGGCTTTACCTCTACATCTGGCTTCACGCCACCACCGTCACGTACCTCACGTCCTCCTGCTGTATAGAACACCTTGGTAAGCGAATCGGGCACATGTTCCACGTATCCACCCTTGGCATGCTTGTAGTTGAGAGCCTGCACGCATCGCCCGCTGGGAATGTAATACTTGCTCGTGGTAAGTTTCATCTGTCCATTGTAAGGCAAGTCCATCGTAGCCTGAACAAGTCCCTTACCATACGTGCGCGTACCTAATATAATAGCACGGTCATAATCCTGCAGGCTTCCACTCAATATCTCGGCTGCGCTGGCAGTATTTCCGCTCACAAGCACCACGATAGGCATCAGCGTATCAATAGGTTCCACCGTGGTTTTGTATTCATTGTTGGCACGCTGCAGCTTACCCTTCATCGTCAGCACGACCTTATCCTTGGGCAAGAACATATTCACAATGCTCACCGCCTCGCTTACAGAGCCTCCGCCATTGTTACGCAAGTCGAAGACAAGTTTCTTGGCTCCCTGCTTCTTCAAGTCGATAAAAGCACGGCGCACGTCCTTGGCACACTGGTCGGTAAAGGAGTTGAAATTAATATAACCTATTCCACCATCCAACAACCCATAATAAGGAATGAATGGCATCTGTATGGTGCGTCGGGTGAGCTTCACCTTCATCACCTTGCCCGTACTTGGGCGCTTTACCTTAAGAATAAACGACGTGCCGGGCTCTCCGCGAAGACGGTCGCTCACATAGCTCACCTCCTTGCCCTTCATCGTAGAGTCGTTAATACTCAGGATGATGTCACCCTTCTTCAATCCCGCCTCCTGGGCAGGCATTCCCTCGTAAGGCTCGCTGATAACGGTATAACCCAACTGATAGTTGTATCTCACTACCGAACCTATACCGGCATACTTGCCCGTAAGCATGTTCTTGAGTTCCTTCACTTCCGACTCAGGATAATACTCCGTGTACGGATCAAGGCTTCGCAACATGGCATTGATGCCGTTGCCTATCACCTCATCTGCATCGAGTGTATCCACATACATCATATCCAAATTCTTATAGATAGACGTGAATACATCCATATTCTTAGCTACCACAAAGTCGTGATTTTTCTCCTTTTGTGCCCATGCAGGCATGGCGAGCACCATGGCGAGCACCATTACATATAATTTATTTATCATCTCGTTTATTTATTTCTAAAAACAACACTATGCGTTGAAGTACGCCTTTCGCCTACAAAAATACTCATTTATATCCTAAAAAGAGGCCTAAATCACAAAAAAATGATGTTTTTTTACTGAAAATTCATTTTTTTCCGAAAAAAATTTGGTGGAATAAAAAAAAGTCACTACCTTTGCAACCGCAAATGAGAAATCATTTACAACAATGCTTCAATAGCTCAGTTGGTTAGAGCACCTGACTGTTAATCAGGGGGTCGTTGGTTCAAGCCCATCTTGAAGCGCATCAAGCAAAGCCTTGCAAGTCACAAACTTGCGAGGCTTTATTGTTTTTACACACATCATAAGTTGCCCCATTCTGGCACGCCCGACAAGTTCTGGGGGAAGAAGCCTATAGTTTTGTAAGTCTGAAAAGAGAGAATATTAACTAAGCCCACTTGAAAAAGTCGGAAATCTCAACAAACTTACTGAGAAATCAGTTTTGCCTAATGGATGAAACTGGAGTTACAGACACCCTAATTGGGACGAATTAACCATGAAAAAAAATTTCCCTAACTGGGAAAAAAAATTTTCTCAGTTAGGTGATAATTATTGCTCAGTTAGGGCATTCAAATTTTGACAGCAGACTTTTCATGAAATATATTTACGAAATATCGGAAGACATACGGTATTTTTGTGCCTGACAGCAAAGGCACACGATGCCCAAGGCTTGGGGAGGCAATGCCCAAGGCTTGGGGAACTCTTATAAACAAGCTTCTTGACTCATTGTAGAAAAAGGGCACGCTTCTTTTGGAAACGTGCCCTATATATAATAATGTATAATACGGATTATTCTACATCATTGTTGTGGTCGAGAGAATCGTTGAAGTCTCTTGGAGCCTGCTCCTCACCACGATGCTCATAACGACGAGGCTGACGAGCTGGACGCTCACCACGGCCCTCATGACGGTCATCGCGACGTGGACGACGCTCAGGACGTGGACGACGCTCACGCTCTACATAACCCTCTGGCTTCTCCATCAATACACGATGAGAAAGCTTGTACTTACCAGTCTTAGGATCAATCTCCATCAACTTCACCTTGATCTTGTCGCCTTCCTTGATGCCAGCCTCTTCAACTGTCTCAAGACGCTTCCAGTCAATCTCAGAGATGTGGAGCAAACCATCCTTACCAGGGAGAATCTCTACGAAGCAACCGTAAGGCATGATAGAACGAACAGTACCCTCGTAAACCTCACCAACCTCAGGAACAGCTACGATAGCCTTGATCTTAGCCAAAGCTGCATCGATAGAATCCTTGTTAGGAGCAGATACCTGTACGTGACCCTTACCATCAGTCTCCTCGATAGTGATAGTAGCACCAGTATCCTCCTGCATCTGCTGGATAATCTTACCACCAGGGCCGATGACAGCACCGATGAACTCCTTAGGAATATCGAATGCTACGATACGTGGAACCTGTGGCTTCATCTCAGCACGTGGCTCAGAGATTGTCTCCATCATGCAGTTGAGGATGTGCTCACGACCAGCCTTAGCCTGCATCAAAGCCTCCTCGAGAATCTCGAAGCTCAAACCGTCGCACTTGATATCCATCTGTGTAGCGGTCAAACCATCGCGGGTACCTGTGGTCTTGAAGTCCATATCACCCAAGTGGTCCTCATCACCGAGGATATCGCTGAGGATAGCATACTTGTCCTCACCTGGGTTCTTGATAAGACCCATAGCGATACCAGAAACTGGCTTCTTCATAGGAACACCTGCATCCATCAGGGCGAGTGTACCGGCACAAACAGTAGCCATAGAAGAAGAACCGTTAGACTCCAGAATCTGGCTTACCAAACGAACTGTGTAAGGGAAGTCGGCAGGAATCTGACCCTTCAAACCACGCCATGCCAAGTGACCGTGACCAATCTCACGACGGCCTACGCCGCGCTGAGCCTTAGCCTCACCTGTAGAGAATGGAGGGAAGTTATAGTGAAGGAGGAAGCGCTGGTAGCTCTTCTCGAGCACACCGTCGATAAGCTTCTCATCCATCTTGGTACCGAGAGTACATGTAGAAAGAGACATTGTCTCACCACGCTGGAAGATAGCGCTTCCGTGAGGCATTGGCAGAGGAGAAACCTCACACCAGATAGGACGGATATCTGTTGTGGCACGACCATCAAGACGCAAACCCTCATCGAGGATGCAACGACGCATAGCATCGCGCAAAACGTCATCATAGTAGCGAGTAGCCTCAGCATGCTTCTCTTCGAGTTCATCCTCAGAAAGATCGGCATGAGCTGCGTCATACTTCTCGAGGAAGTCAGCCAAGACCTTATCGAAGGCATCCTGACGGGCATGCTTCTCCAAAGCCTGGTGGTTAATATCGTAAGCAGGCTTGTAAAGTTCAGACTTGATCTGCTCACGGAGTTCCTCGTCGTTAACCTCGTGGTCGTACTCACGCTTCACGTCAGTACCCTTCTCCTTAGCCAACTCATACTGGAGCTCGCACATAGGCTTGATAGCCTCGGCAGCAGCCTTGAGGGCACCGATGAGATCCTGCTCAGAAACTTCCTTCATCTCACCTTCTACCATCATGATATTGTCCTTGGTAGCACCAACCATGATATCCATGTCAGCCTCTTCCATCTGCTGGAATGTAGGGTTAACGACATACTCACCATTGATACGAGCTACACGAACCTCAGAGATGTAGTGCTCGAAAGGAATATCTGAACAAGCCATGGCAGCTGAAGCAGCGAAACCTGCAAGGGCATCTGGCTGGTCAACACCATCGGCTGAGAGCAACATTACCTGTACGTAAACTTCTGCATGGTAGTTAGAAGGGAAAAGTGGACGCAAAGCACGGTCCACAAGGCGAGAGGTAAGGATCTCCTCGTCGCTGGCTTTGCCTTCGCGCTTGGTGAAACCACCAGGGAAACGACCAGCAGCACTGTACTGCTCACGGTAATCTACTTGCAAAGGCATGAAATCTGTACCCGGAACTGCATCCTTTGCTGCACAAACAGTTGCGAGAAGTACTGTGTTACCCATGCGGAGAACCGCAGCACCATCAGCCTGTTTTGCAACTTTTCCGGTCTCAATTGTGATGGTTCTTCCATCAGGCAACTGAACACTTTTTGTAATTACGTTCATCTAAAAATTTAAAAACTTATTGTTTTGTCTAACATCTAATATATAAAACGGCGCAAAGATACCTCTTTTATTATTAATAAGCAAAGAAAACCGCATTTATTTTCAAGTTTTTTGAATATTTTATTCTTTGCTGATGGTTTATTCCGATTTTATTGCTACCTTTGCAACCGATAATTTTGCAAAATAACAAGACACATGAAGATAACCAAACTCTATTCAGCTGCGGTCGTAGTAATGGCTGCGCTGACTTTTGCTTCTTGCAGCAACAAGAAGTTCCACATCAACGGAAACATTACCGAGGCGAAAGACTCCATGCTCTATCTGGAGAATATCAGCCTCGACGGACCTGTAGCTATCGACTCTGTAAAGCTCGGCGAAGACGGTTCTTTTGCCTTCGAGGAAACAGCCAAGGACTCAGTATGTCCTGACTTCTATCGTCTGCGTATTGCCGGACAGACCATCAACCTCTCCATCGACTCCACAGAAACCATCAGCGTGAAGGCTGCGTACCCAAGTATGAGCTACCAGTACACAGTGGAAGGTTCCGAAAACTGCAGCACCATCAAGGAGCTGTCACTCAAGCAGATGAAACTGCAGGCTCTCGTCAACGAGATAGCCCAAAATCCTAATGTAGGTGTCGACTCTGCCGATGTCATCATCGACCGTGCCATCAATGCCTACAAGCAGGACATTAAGACCAACTATATCTTCAAGGCTCCTATGATGGCATCATCTTACTATGCTCTGTTCCAGACCCTGCAGGTAGGACGTGTGAACACCCTTATCTTCAACCCACGCAACAACAAGGACGACGTCAAGGTGTTCGCAGCTGTAGCTACAAGCTGGGACACTTACTATCCCAATGCCGAACGCGGAAAGAACCTGCACAACATTGCCATACAGGGCATGAAAGACATACGCATCATTGAAAACCAGATGGCAGCACAGCAGCTTGACGCCAGCAAGGTACAGGTGAACGGAGTCATCGAACTCGCCCTGCAGGACAACAAGGGTGTGACACGCAAGCTCACCGACCTGAAAGGCAAAGTGGTTCTGCTCGACTTCCATCTCTTTGCAGGCGAACAGAGCACCAAGCGAATCATGATGCTCCGCGAGCTATACAACAAGTACCAAGCAGCAGGATTTGAAATCTATCAGGTATCAGTAGATCCTGACGAGCATTTCTGGAAGACATCCACAGCCGCCCTGCCATGGATAAGCGTACGCGATGAAGACGGCATTCAGGGAGCAAGTGTGGCTAAATACAACGTACAGAGCATCCCTACTTTCTTCCTTATCGACAGAAGCAACACATTGCGCTCTCGCGATGTACAGATCAAAGACCTCGATGCAGCAATCAAAGCATTGCTGTAAGGGGTCTTCCCCATTCTCTCACAACACCCCTGCACCGCAAACCCCTTTTTATTCTCCTATAAAACAGATGTTTATATCCATATAGAGGAAAACACTGAACCTAAAATAAACATAAACCTAAAAAGTCAAAAGATGAGACATTTCATGACATTAGTAGCCCTGATGCTCGCAATGACGGGCGTGCAGGCTAAAGTAAGGTTGCCACACATTCTGAGTGACAACATGATTCTGCAACAAAACTCCGAAGTAAGACTCTGGGGCTGGGACAAACCCGGCACACAGGTTGAGGTAAGCGTGTCGTGGTCGGCACAGAAGTATGCTGCCAAGACTGGCAAGGACGGCAAGTGGACCGTTTCTGTCAAGACACCGGCTGCCAGCTATACTCCATTATCGGTCACCTTCGATGATGGAGAAAAGACTATACTTAACGGCATTCTTTCGGGAGAGGTGTGGGTTTGCGCCGGTCAGAGCAATATGGAAATGCCCGTCAAGGGATTCGGCAACTGTCCTGTAGAGAACTATAACAAGGTGGTGGTTGACGCCAACAACTACAGGGGCATTCACTACGTGAAGATTCCAAGCGTGATGAGCATGAAGCCTCTCGATGACGCCAACTGCGAGTGGAAAGTGGTAAGTCCGGAGACTGTGGGCGAGGCTTCTGCTACTGGATACTTTTTTGCGCAAGTGGTCAACAAGGCTCTCAACATACCTGTAGGTCTGGTCATGGCCAACAAAGGAGGCTCGAGAGTGGAAAGCTGGCTCGACAGGGATTACTTGAAGAAGAACACCCAAGAACCTCTTGACACCAACGCCATCGTCAAGAAATTTTCCTGGGATTACCATCGTCCTCTGGTATGGGGCAACGGAACCTTCCACCCTATTCTTAACTACACCATCAAGGGCATCCTCTTCTATCAGGGCTGTTCCAACGTAGGCGACCCTGCAGGACAATACACCAAACGCCTTGCCGACCTCGTGGCCCAATGGCGCAGAGACTTCAAGCAGGGAGATGTTCCTTTCTACTTTGTCGAGATAGCTCCTTATCATTACGACAACGTCAATGGCGACTGGGGAGCCAGACTGCGCGAACAGCAGTTCAATGCAGCCAAGATAATTCCCAACAGCGGCATCATCAGCACCAACGACTGTGTTTACCCTTACGAAAAGGAACAAATACATCCTGCACAAAAGCAGAAAGTAGGTGAACGACTCGCCTTCCTGGCTCTCAACAAGACCTACGGCATGAAGTCGGTTATCGGCGAGGGCATGACTTTCAAGGAAATGAAAATCAAGAACGACACCATCTGCGTACATTTCGACAACACCTTTGGTGCCTACAACCGCTTCGACAACATCGAGGGATTCGAGATTGCAGGCGAGGACAAAGTGTTCCATCCTGCTACAGCCCGCCATTTCTGGCAGCCAGGCAACGACACGTGGAATGAATGTATCACCGTGGTAAGCCCTGAGGTAAAGAAACCTGTTGCCCTGCGCTATTGTTTCAAGAACTTCCAGATCGGCAACATGGCAAATGCAGGTGGACTGCCTCTATTCCCTTTCCGTACAGACAACTGGTAAACTATCAAACAAGAATAAAACACAACCCATCATGGAGCATCCTCTAAGCAGATTCAAATTCTGTCCTATCTGCGGTTCAACACACTTCGAAATCAACAACTTCAAAAGCAAGAAGTGCGGAAGTTGCGGATTCACATACTATGCCAATCCAAGCAGCGCCACCGTAGCCTTTATCATGAATGAGAAAGACGAGCTATTGGTGGTAAGGCGCAAGAACGAGCCAGCGAAGGGCACTCTCGACCTACCCGGAGGATTCGTAGACATGGAGGAGACGGGCGAAGAAGGGGTTATGCGCGAAGTGATGGAAGAGACAGGACTGGAGGCTACATCCGTAGCCTACCAGTTCAGTATCCCCAACCTTTATCTCTATTCAGGACTCACCATCCACACACTTGATATGTTTTATATTGTAGAAGTGAAAGACCTCTCACATGTCGAAGCAAAAGACGATGCTGCAGAATACCTGTGGATTCCTCTGAACGAGATACGGATAGAGGAGTTTGGTCTGCGTTCCATCCGTCAGGGACTCAGCCGGTTTCTTAAAAAGTCCTGAAGAGAAAAAGCCAAAGCTGAAAGTACAAACTGCCATTCATGTTTCACCACATGACTGGCAGTTTTGTTGATGCCTTTATCCCAAAACAAGACTTGGCAATTACAACAAGACAAAAAAGCAGAAAAACCTGCCTTTTACCCTCATACGACCGTTTTTAGAGCCTAAAACATTAAAAAAGCAAAAAAAATCCCCATATAATAAGGTATAAGCAAAAAGTTTACTTACTTTTGCCAACCGAAAGAAAAATTGTATATAAGCTTATGCAAGAAAATTTAGTTATCGTCGAGAGCCCCGCAAAGGCCAAGAAAATCGAAGAGTACTTAGGAAAAGACTATAAGGTTATGTCCTCTTACGGTCATATACGCGACCTGAAAAAGAGGGAATTGAGTATAAACGAGCAGACCATGGAACCCGACTACGAGATTCCAGAAGAAAAGAAAAAGCTCGTTACCGAACTGAAATCGGCAGCCAAGAAAGCCAAAAAGATTTGGTTAGCTTCCGATGAGGACCGCGAGGGAGAAGCCATCAGCTGGCACCTTTGCGAAGTACTCGGACTGGATGAGGAGAAGACAAACCGTATTGTTTTCCACGAGATTACCAAACCTGCCATACTGGATGCTATAGAACATCCACGCCACCTGGACATGAACTTAGTCAATGCCCAGCAGGCACGTCGTGTACTCGACCGTATCGTAGGTTTCAAACTCTCACCCGTGCTTTGGCGTAAGGTGAAACCTGCCCTTTCTGCCGGTCGTGTGCAGAGTGTTGCAGTACGCCTCATCGTAGAGCGTGAGCGAGAGGTACAGAAATTCAAGAGTGAGCCATACTTCCGTGTGAATGCCATCTTTGCCCTCATCAATGAGAGCGGCAACGCAACCGAAGTAAAGGCTGAGCTCGACAAGCACTTCAAAACCCAGGAAGAAGTTGATGCCTTCCTCGAGAAGTGCATGGACGCACAATTTACCGTCGACGCAGTGAGCAAGAAGCCATTGAAGCGCACTCCTGCGCCTCCTTTCACTACTTCTACACTGCAGCAAGAGGCTGCCCGCAAGCTGGGCTTCACCGTAAGCCAGACCATGATGATAGCACAGCGACTCTACGAAAGCGGACGTATCACATACATGCGTACCGACAGCGTCAACCTGTCAACTTTCTGTAAGGATGCCAGTGCAGCCGAGATCAAGAAGGTATATGGTGACAAATACAGCCAGACCCGCAACTATCACACCAGTTCGAAGGGCGCACAGGAAGCACACGAGGCTATCCGCCCTACAGACATGACCGCACTTACCATAGACGGAACCAATCAGGAGAAGCGACTCTACGAACTTGTATGGAAACGCACCGTCGCCTCACAGATGGCAGATGCGCAGATAGAGAAGACAACCATCAATATTGATATAGACAACACAACAGAGAAGTTTGTCGCCAACGGCGAGGTAGTTGTCTTTGATGGTTTCTTGAAAGTTTACCGCGAATCAACCGATGAGGAGGAAAACGGCGAGGAGTCTTCACACATCCTGCCAGCCATGCGTCATGGCGACAAGCTGCAGCGCCGTGAGATAACAGCCACCGAGCGATTCTCTATGGCTCCTGCAAGATATACGGAGGCGAGTCTTGTAAAGAAACTCGAGGATCTCGGCATTGGCCGTCCTTCTACCTATGCACCAACCATCAGCACCATTCAGCAACGTGAGTATGTGCAGAAAGGTGACAAGAGTGGCACAGAGCGTTCATATACAGTCAGCACACTGAAGGGCATCAAGGTGACACAGAAATTCAAGAAGGAAATGGCCGGCTCAGAGAAAGGCAAACTGCTGCCTACAGATATCGGCATCGTGGTCAACGACTTCCTGATGAAGAACTTCCCCGACATCATGGACTACAACTTTACTGCCAATGTGGAGAAAAAGTTTGATGACATCGCAGAGGGCAATACCGAGTGGAATAAATGGATGAAGAAATTCGACCAAAGCTTTGAACCCGAAGTGGACAAGGTGATAAATGCACGCAGTGAGCATAAAGCCGGCGAGCGTTCACTGGGAGTCGACCCAAAGAGCGGACGCCCTGTATTCGTCAAGATAGGACGTTTCGGACCAGTGGTACAGATTGGATCTGCCGAAGATAAGGAAAAGCCTCTCTTCGCACAGTTGCCTGCCGACAAGAGTATTGAGACCATCACACTCAACGAGGCTATCGAACTCTTCAAGCTTCCCCGCGAGGTAGGCGAATATGAGGGAACACCTGTTACCATCGGTGCAGGTCGCTTTGGCCCTTACGTTCTCCACAATAAGAAGTATGTTTCCATCCCGAAGGACGAAGACCCAATGAACCTTACACTCGAAAGAGCCATTGAGTTGATAAGAGAGAAACGAGAGAGTGAGCAGAAACGCCACATCAAAGTGTTCGATGAAGATACCAAGCTCGAGCTGCTGAACGGCCGCTACGGTCCCTACATTGCCTATGATGGAAAGAACTACCGCATTCCCAAGAACAAGCAGACTCATGTAGAGGAACTCTCATATGAAGAGTGTATGAACATCATCAAAGAGGCTCCAGAGCCTAAAGCAAGCCGTCGTAAGTAAGCCTATGAAGTCGATTATCATCATCGGATATATGGGCGCCGGAAAGACAACAGTCGGCAAAGCCCTTGCCAAGGAGTTGGGCGTCATGTTCTACGACCTCGACTGGTATATCGAAACTCGCATGCACAAGACCGTCAAGGAAATCTTCGACGAGAAAGGCGAAGAGGGATTCCGTATCATTGAGCACAACATGCTGCACGAAGTAGCCGAGTTCGAGAACGTTGTTGTAAGTTGCGGGGGCGGGACACCCTGCTTTTTTGACAACATGGACTATATGAACCAGTTGGGAACCACCGTCTATCTGAAGGCTACTCCCGAGACTCTCCACGCCCATCTGCAGATGGGCAAGGGCGTGCGACCACTGCTGCTAAACAAGACCCCCGAGGAGGTGGAAACCTTCATCAAGGAACAACTCAAACGGCGAGAGCCCTTCTATCTGAAGGCACAGCACATCTTCGACATCGATGTAATCGACGATTATGACAAGATACAGAATACGGTAAAAAAACTGCGCCTGCAGTTGGGTATATAAAGAACCTCGGAATCAGGCTTCAAGCCGAAGGCTACAACGAGGCTACAAACTGAAACAACCCAATTAAAATATAACACATCACAACAAAACTACATTCATTCCAGAAGAAAAGAAATGAAGAAATGGACTATTGAAGACTCGAATGAACTCTACAACATCAAAGGTTGGGGCACTTCTTACTTTGGCATCAACGAAAAAGGAGATGTCTATGTAACTCCATGCAAAGACAACACGCAGATAGACCTACGCGACGTCATGGACGAGTTAGCCCTGCGAGACATCACGGCTCCCGTGCTGCTCCGATTCCCCGACATTCTCGACAATCGTATCGAAAAGACTGCCAGTTGCTTCCAAAAAGCCAAGGAGGAATATGGATACAAAGGCGAGAACTTTGTCATCTATCCTATCAAGGTCAACCAGATGCAGCCGGTCGTAGAGGAAATCATATCGCATGGCAAAAAGTTCAATCTCGGTCTTGAGGCTGGCTCTAAGCCAGAACTCCACGCTGTCATTGCCGTACAGTGCCAGAGCGACTCGCTCATCATCTGCAACGGATACAAGGACGAAAGCTATATCGAACTGGCTCTCCTCGCACAGAAGATGGGCAAGCGTATCTTCATCGTAGTAGAAAAACTCAACGAGCTCGATATCATTGCCAAGACTGCCAAAAAACTCAACGTAAGACCCAATATCGGAATACGTATCAAGTTGGCCTCATCAGGCTCTGGCAAGTGGGCTGACAGTGGCGGCGATGCATCCAAGTTTGGTCTGACAAGCGCAGAGTTGCTCACAGCACTCAACAAGATCGATGAGATGGGGCTGCACGACTGCCTACGGCTCATACACTTCCACATCGGAAGCCAAATTACCAAAATACGACGCATACAAACAGCCTTGCGCGAGGCTGCACAGTTCTATATCAACCTGCACAAGATGGGGTATAATGTCGACTTTGTTGACTGCGGAGGCGGATTGGGAGTCGACTACGACGGAACACGTTCTTCAAGCAGCGAAAGCTCCGTCAACTATTCCATCCAGGAGTATGTGAACGACTGCGTTTATACTTTTGTCGATGCAGCCAACAAGAACAATATCGCACACCCTAATCTTATCACCGAAAGTGGTCGCTCCCTTTCGGCACATCATTCAGTACTCGTCATCGATGTACTCGAGACAGCCTCGCTGCCAGAGATGCCCGAGGAGTTTGAGGCCAAGGAAGAAGACCACCAGCTGGTAAAAGACCTGTATGATATCTGGGACAACCTGAATCCACGCAATATGCTCGAGGACTGGCACGACGCTGAGCAGATACGCGACGAGGCTTTGGAACTCTTCTCGCATGGCATCGTTGACCTCAAGACAAGAGCCGAGATAGAAGCCATGTACTGGAGTGTATGCCATGAGATTAACAATCTGGCAAAGCACATGAAGCACATCCCAGAAGAACTGCGAGGACTCGACAAACTGCTTGCCGACAAGTATTTCTGCAACTTCTCGCTCTTCCAGAGTCTGCCAGACAGTTGGGCCATCGACCAGCTCTTCCCTATCATGCCTATACAGCGACTCAACGAGCGCCCAGTAAGAAAAGCCACCTTACAGGACATCACCTGCGACAGCGATGGAAAAGTAGCCAACTTTGTGACCGATGGCCATATTGGCAATGTACTTCCGCTGCACGCACTCAAGAACAACGAGCCTTATTACCTCGGCGTGTTCCTCGTAGGAGCCTACCAGGAAATATTGGGCGACATGCACAACCTGTTCGGCGACACCAATGCGGCACATATATCAGTAAAGGACGGCAAGTACAACATCGACCAAATCTTCGACGGCGAGACAGTAGAAGAGGTGCTCGACTATGTGCAGTATAATCCCAAGAAACTCGTCCGCCAGTTGGAGCAGTGGGTTACCAAGAGCGTGAAAGAAGGAAAGATTTCACTCGAAGAGGGCAAGGAATTCCTTGCCACCTATCGCAACGGACTCTTCGGATACACCTATCTGCAGTAAACAGATTATCAAGATTCCTCATACAGAGGGCATATCAAAGTCTTAATAGGCTATTGATATGCCCTCTTTCTTTTCTTAGAAAGTGAACAGAAGCCATATAGGCAACCAACATTGGTCGCAATAGGATTAAAATCTCCGTTCCGTGATACGGAACCGCCATTCCAAAGTACGGAACGCACATTCCAAAGTACGGAACGCACATTCCAAAGTACGGAACGCACATTCAGTATCACGGAACGGAGATTTTTCAACAAGAGACAGAACAAATTCATAAGTAACAGAAAACAAATGCGTAGTGCTAAAATAACTACTCATGGCTATAGGGGTGCCGAATAGTTTCTAAAGATAATGTTTCTATTTAAATAACATTAAAAAGCAAGCAAAAACTTGCATATTTAATAAAAACCGTGTTATTTTTGCAACCGAAAATGAAGAAACTGTTACACATATCGTTTACATTCTTTCTTACCGTGGTACTCGTTATCATGGGAAGCGGGGTAACATTTCTTCATTGCTCATGTTCCGGAAAAACAACCGTGATACTGTCGCATACAGCACAGAACGGCGGTAATTCCGACACCACCAAAGGATGCATGAAGGTAACAAGCGTACAGCTATCGCCTACGACGCAAATGCAGCCAACAGTTTTCGACTTTCATGCCTTCCAGCCTTTGATGGCGATTATTCATGAGTGGCAAATGCCTTATTTGTCTTTCATGGCAAAGAGAACACTGAGCAACATCATTCCCCAAACCGGATACAGTCCGCCACCAAAACTGTATCTCTATCTTATTGAAGTCCTGACCATTTGAACCTCCATCTTATCGACATGATGAAGGTCAGCCCCGCTATGCGCATAAACCTCATCAGAAATAAGATAAAAAGATGAAAAAGGACAACGAAAAATAAGAAAACAATGAACACAAAGCATTCTTTACTTGGCATCGCCCTCATAATGCCACTGGCAAGCTTTGCCCAGAGCGAAGAGCAACCCAACGAAAAGAAAGACACAATAGCCGACCAGGAGATTAAGGAAGTAACCGTGGTGAGCCGCAAAGCTGGCGTAAGTCGACTGGCTGGAGCCATCAATGGTTCTATCATCAACAAAGACGAACTCTTCAAGGCTGCCTGCTGCAACCTGGGCGAGAGCTTCACCACCAATCCTTCAGTAGATGTCAACTATAGCGATGCGGCAACAGGAGCAAGACAAATCAAGCTGCTCGGACTTGCAGGAACATACGTGCAGATGATGACAGAAAACCTGCCCAACTTCCGTGGCGCAGCAGCCCCATTCTCTTTGGGCTACGTGCCTGGTCCCTGGATGCAGAGCATACAGGTAAGCAAGGGAGCCTCATCGGTAAAAGCCGGATACGAAAGCATCACAGGACAAATCAACGTGGAATATCTCAAGGCAGATGCCGAGCCTGGCGTGGAGGCCAACCTCTATGGCGATACCGACGGAAAACTGGAAGCCAACGCCTCTGCCAACGTACATCTCAACAGCAAGCTCACTACCGAGTTGCTTACACACTATGAGAACAGATGGGGAGCCAACGATATGAACATGGATGGCTTCAAGGATATGCCCAACATTCTGCAATACAACTTGCAGAACCGATGGATATTCAAGTCGGAACACTACATGCTGCGTGCCGGCATCTCGCTCATCAGCGAACATCGTCGCGGAGGACAGACCCTTAAGGAGATGGACGATGACATGAAAAAAGCCATGGAGGACAAGGAACTCTATGGCATAGACATCAAGACCAACCGGTATGAGGCTTACATGAAACACGCGTTCATTCTCAATAAGGAGCACGGCACCAATATTGCCCTCATGACTACAGGATCCATGCACCAGGAAGATGCCCTCTATGGACATAAGACCTACTACGTGAACGAGAAAAACCTGTATGCCTCACTCATGTTTGAGCACAACTTCAACAAGCAGCACAACCTCTCAACAGGTGTGAGCCTCAACCACGACTACTTGGGTCAGCAATACCGTCTCACCGACGACCAGGCTCAAGCCAAGACACGCGACAATGAGAAGGAAACCGTACCGGGCATTTATGCTCAATACACCTATAATCTCAACAACAAGCTCATCGTGATGGCAGGAATCCGTGCCGACCACAGCAATCTGTACGGCAACTTCGTCACACCACGTTTCCATGTGAAATGGCAGGTCAACGACATCATAGGCTTCCGCCTTTCTGCTGGCAAAGGCTATCGCTCAGTACATGCTCTTGCCGAAAACAACTATCTCCTGGCAAGCAGCAGAAGACTCGTCATCGACGACAACCTGAAACAGGAGGAAGCTTGGAACTATGGCATCAGCAGTCAGATGAACATACCTTTGTTTGGTCAGACACTCAAGCTCAATGCTGAGTATTATTACACCAATTTCCAAAACCAGGCTGTCATCAACTTCGACAGCAATGTACACGAGGTTCGCATTTCTAATCTGGATGGCAAGAGCTATTCGCACGTGTTCCAGATAGACGCCACCTACCCCATCTTCAAAGGCATGACCCTTACAGCAGCCTATCGCCGCAACTATGTCAAGGAAACCTACGACGGCATACGTATGGACAAGCCTTTGCTCAGCAAGTACAAAGGTCTGGTTTCTGCCTCCTACAAGACTCCGCTCGGTCTTTGGCAGTTTGATGCCACCTTGCAGCTCAATGGTGGAGGAAGAATGCCACAAGCCTATACCCTTGCCAACGGCGAGCCTTCATGGGATCAGAACTTCAAGGCTTACACCTTGCTCAGTGCACAAATCACCCGTTGGTTCCGCCACTTCTCCATCTATTTAGGAGGCGAAAACCTGACAGGATTCAAGCAAAAGCACCCTGTAGTAGATGCCATGAACCCTTGGGGAAGCCAGTTTGACACCAATATGGTATGGGGTCCTATCAATGGAGCTATGGGCTATATCGGCATCCGTGTAAACTTCGGAAGACTCTAATCAAAAGGTGCTTTACCGACAGAGTTCTCGCTTCGGGATAAGTAAAAACAAGAAATATTCATTATTAATTAAAGATTTTAATCATAAAAGAAAGGAAAAATTATGAAAAAGATTATGACAGTAACTGCCATGCTGGTATTTGCCATCAGCATGTTTGCAAAAGACATTAAGACAGTAGTGTTCACCACTCTTCCACAGATGCACTGTGAGAACTGCGAGAACAAGATCAAGGGCAACCTGCGCTTTGAGAAGGGAATCAAACAGATTACCACCAGCGTGCCCGACCAGAAAGTAACTATCGAGTATGATGCCGACAAGACTACTCCAGAGAACATCGCCAAGGGCTTTGCCAAGATTGGTTATGAGGCAACTGTTGTGACAGGCGAAGCCAAGAAGAAAGGCTGCAGCGGATGCAGCAAAAAAGCTGATGCAACAAAAGACAGCTGCTGCAAGAAGGACGGCGAAAAGAAAGAAGGAAACTGCTGCAGCGAGAAAGCTGAAGTAAAGAAAGAGGGTTGTGGAGGTTGCAGTAAGAAAGCCGATGCAACTAAAGGCAGCTGCTGCAAGAAGGACGGCGAGAAGAAAGCAGGAAGCTGCTGCAGCCAGAAAGCTGAAGTAAAGAAAGAGGGTTGTGGAGGTTGCAGCAAGAAAGCTGAGGCAATCAAAGGCAACTGCAGCACGAAATAACGACAAGCAGGAGTAATACCTTTATTATAGAAAGAACCGTACTTAGTGTTAATGGACACAACAGTACGGTTCTTTTTTTTATTTCAATACACTGACTTACTTACACTACGCCAGTTTCTTTGCCTTTGTCACATGAACAGCAAAGGCTGCTATAACGACAAAGCAAACCAAAGGTACTATGAAGCCAACAGCCATGTCGGTTTCGCCAAGAGCACCCATCAGTACAGGAGCAATAGCTCCACCCACGATTCCCATGATGAGATAAGAAGAGCCACGCTTCGTACTGCCGGCGTCAAGCCCTCGCAATGCTAAGGCAAAGATAGTGGGAAACATGATGGACTCGCAAAGATAGGTCAACACCAAAGCCACTACAGCCAGCATACCAGCACCTAAGATAACCACCAGCATACAGACTGAAGCGCCCAAGGCACAGATCAACAGCAAGATGCCTGCCTTGACATAGTTCATGCCCCAACTGCCCAACAATCGACCAACAAAGAAGAAGCCCATACCGCCAAACGACAGCATCAAGGCTGCATCTCGAGCCGAAACAGAAGGAATACTCTCGGTGACATAATTGATAAAGAAACTGTTGATACCCGTCTGGGCAGCCACATAGAAGAAAATGGCTGTTAAACCGAAGACAAAGGTACGGGAATGCCACAACGATACACCAGAAGCAGCCTCGGCAATCTGTTTCTCCTCTTTTATCTCAGGCAGCTTCACACGACCTATCACAATAGCAATAAGCAGCACAGCAATGCCTATAATGGTGTAAGGCAAAGCCACCGAGCCACTGTTGCCATCAGCTCCACGGAAGACAAGAAGTCCTCCTACCAAAGGACCGACTATCCAGCCCAGTCCATTGAGCGACTGAGCCAGGTTGAGCCTTGAGGCTGAGGTTTCCTCATCACCAAGGACAGCAATATAAGGATTGGATGCTGTTTCCAGACAGGTAAGTCCGCAGCCTATCACAAACAGGCAGACCAGGAAAAAGTTGAACGACATAATCATCTCGCCCGGAATGAAGAGCAAGGCACCAATGCCATAAAGCACCAGTCCTGTAAGCACTCCTGCCTTATAGCCCCACTTGCGGATAATGGTACCGGCAGGTATGGCCATGATAAAATAACCTCCATACACCATCGCCTGCACCAGGGCTGAACGAGTCTTGGATATGACGAGGGCATCCTGATAGTGCTTGTTCAGAATATCAAGGATGCTATGAGCAAAACCCCAAAAGAAAAACAGCGATGCTATGAGCACAAAAGGCAGCAGATACTGCCCGGGAACAATCTTTTTCATCGTCACATTACTTTCTTCTTATCGTTAGTGTGATGGCCTCAGGATGAGCCTCGGCAAATTTCTTCACATCGTCTACCACTAAGGCCAGATATCCACCGCCACCAGCTCCAGGCATCTTCCATGCCTTCACATCGGGCAGAGCTGAATACTTGTCAATATAACCTTGGACACAACCCTGAATCATGGCAGGGAACATACTAACCTGAGCATCAAACGAAGCCTTGTAGGCACGGGCGAAAGCCTCATAGTCCTTAGCCATAATGGCTTGCCAGCAGTCGTCGGCAGCCTGGGCCAAAGCCTTCACCTTCACCTCGGTGATGTCCTTACCCTCGACCACTGAGCAGCCAGGTCGACGGGGCTCCATCGCTATCATGCAGAGATGTTCCTCCAGCCAGGAAAGTATCGACTCGTCATCGCAACGCTCAAACTTCTCGGGCCAAAAACGATTGTTGTAGTAATGACGGCACAAACCAGGAATACAGATTCCTATGGCATCCTGTGCTCCACTTACGATACCATCATTGCGCTCAGGATCGTTCTCGAAACAGAAAACCAACTTCGACAAGATTTCAGGATCCATATCGGGCAACTTCACTGGCCATATCTTCTTGATCATGTTTCGGGTGGAGGTGGAAAGTCCACAGCGCTCGCGCACCTCAAAGGTAGGAACCAACGACATGGTAATGGCCCAACCTGGAGCATAACAGCTCACGTAAGGCTGATCAATCCAGGTGCCAGCCAGATCAAGACGAGTCGGCAAGGCACAGGTTCCGTTCTTGATATCTGTACTCGAACGGGCTGTCAGTCCCTCGGCAGGAGTACGCTCCAGCACTACATACTCTATACCATGCTCCTCGCAGAACTTTCGCTTGGTGTCGCTGCTTCCATCTTCATTCACTACAAACACATCGGGATGCAGAAACTCTACCGTCGGCACAAAGTCCATGATGCCCGAACCGGCATTGATGAATGCATCTTTCACGTATCGGATAGACTTTACCATGAACAGGCGTTCCTGCTCCGGATAGAAGGTTTTATGATGCTTATACTCCAAGATAGTGGAATCGGAACCTATGCCGACATACAATTCACCATACTGTGATGCCTGACGGAAAAACTCCACATGTCCGCTGTGAAGGAGGTCATAACATCCACTTACAAATACTTTTTTCATATCTGTTATTTATAATCTATTACTATTCATTTGCTTTAGCAATCGTGCAAAAATACAATTTTTCGCAGAGATAAAGGCACATTGTAGAGTTAAAGAAACAAAAGAGCCGACTATAAGTATAGGTTTTTAGCAAAATAGTTGTAACTTTGTACTGTCATTATCAAAATATAGACAGATATGGAGAAAGTAACTATCGTAAAGGTGGGCGGCGCCGTCGTTGAGGACAACGAGCAACTGGCACAACTCCTTACAGATTTTGCCGCCATACCAGGAAAGAAAGTACTGGTACACGGCGGAGGCAGACGCGCTACCAAAGTAGCAGCAGCCTTGGGTATAGAGAGCAAAATGGTGAATGGCAGACGCATCACCGACGCACAGATGCTGGAGGTGGTAACCATGGTATATGGAGGCTTGGTCAACAAAAACCTTGTAGCCAAGTTGCAAGCCAAGGGCGTAAACGCACTCGGACTGACAGGTGCCGACATGGATGTGATACACAGCCACAAGCGTCCTGTCAAGGACGGAGTAGACTTCGGATATGTAGGCGACGTGGAGCGTGCCAATGGCAAGATGCTGCAAACCCTTATTCAGGAAGGCATTACACCCGTCATGGCTCCATTGACTCACGACGGCAATGGCAATATTCTGAATACTAACGCCGACACCATAGCAAGCGAAACAGCCAAGGCTTTGGCTCCCTACTACGATGTGACACTGATATACAGTTTCGAGAAGAAGGGCGTACTTTCCAATCCCGATGACGACAACAGCGTGATTCCTGTCATCACACGAGCCGACTTCGAGAAATACCAGGCTGACGGAACCATCGGCGGAGGTATGATTCCAAAGATAGAGAATGCCCTTGCTGCCGTAGACGCAGGCGTGAAGGAGGTGATTATCACCCTGGCAACAGCCATAGACGGCAAACAGGGAACCGTCATCAAGTGAAGAACGAAGAGGAAAAATATAAAGAGGGAAGAGTGAAGAACGCCACATCATAAGCACCTCTCTCTTCGCTCCAAATTGTTAGAGATTGTTAAATATGAATATTTTCAGCATTTGCCTGTAACTTTCTTGCAAGCAAATCGTCATTACAATTAGAGAGGATGAAAGAAATCAGTTTCCGAAACGATGTTTTGCCACTGAAGGACAAACTCTTCAGACTGGCTCTGCGCATTACTCTCAACAGAGAGGAAGCCGAAGACATCGTGCAAGACACACTGATAAAAGTCTGGAACTCGCGCAACAAATGGCAACAGTTAGACTCCATCGAAGCCTACAGCCTCACTGTCACAAGAAATCTCTCGCTCGACCGCATCAAGAAGATGGAGAATCAGAACGGATCGCTCGAAGATGAGAAGACAGAAAGGCCGGACGCCTCTTCGAATCCTTCAGAACGAATGATTCAGAAAGACAAACTGGACATCGTAAAGAGGATGATAGACGAACTTCCCGAAAAGCAACGCAGTTGCATACAGCTACGCGATATTGAGGGAAAAGCCTACAAAGACATTGCCCAGATTCTCGGCATCACCGAAGAACAGGTAAAGATCAATATCTTCAGGGCTCGTCAAACAATAAAACAACGATTTCAACAATTCGACAAATATGGACTATAAGTACATCAAACAGCTTTTAGAGCGCTACTGGAATTGCGAGACCTCCCTCGAAGAGGAAGACATCCTCCGCACATTCTTCAGTCAGGAAGATATTCCTTCCGAGCTGGAGTCCTATAAGGCTCTCTTTACCTACGAGCTTGGCGAAAGCAAGAACGAGGCTCTGGGCGATGACTTTGACCAAAAGATGATGGACATCATTGAAGGCGAGGAAAGCCATAAGCCAGAAAAGGCAAAGGTAATATCGCTGACAGAGCGACTGAAACCTCTGTTCAAGGCTGCGGCCATGGTGGCTATCTTCCTTACTCTGGGCAATGCCGCCCAAGTACCTTTCCAGAAAGATGCCGAATACGTAGGAAATACAGGAAACGGACAATCGGTTCACGGTGTATCAGTAGCTGCCATTGCCGACTCTGTATCGGTCGACTCCATGCAGCAATCCAATATCAACCAAGTGGCTGCCGATCCGGCTTCCAACATACTGAAATGATAAATTTCTATGCTTTCTCTATAAAATCATGTTTAGTAAAACAACTCTGAAACTGTGAAGTTTCATTTCTCTCAAATTTTTCATAACATACTAACGTAATAGTAGGGCTGTCAGGAATCCTGGCAGCCCGTGTTATTTATATACGTTTATCTGGCCTTATCGCCCCAACAGCCTATGGCAGGAAGCGGATATAGGTTCTGTCGTCAAAACTCTTGTTGCCTTCCACAAGGCCTTTGGTTGCGATGAAACAGCTGATGTTTTGAGGATCGTTGGCGATTTGATTAGCCAAGGCTTCCTCACTCTCTGCCAGAGTAGGCTTGAGGAAAGGATAGCCATCGCTTGCCAAAACAATCTCGGAAGAGGCAGAAACAGTCTCGGAAGAAGATACTGGCACAACCTTTACTCCCTCCCGATAAATGGGGAAGCCATCAATAACAGTATAAGTCTTGTTTTGTCCCGAAAGCATCGCCTCGACGAGCAAAGGCTCTATTTGCCTGCGAGCCTCAGCAGGAAGCATTCCCTCCTTTATCAAGGCAACTCGCCTCTCTGCAATCTGTTGCTCGTAGGGTTTACCGTTCTCATAGAGTTTTCCGCCGATGAGAGCCTGACAATCGCCCACCATCCACACTTCTTGCCTTGCTCTGCTGTAAACGACGGCTGAAGCCGTAAGGCGCTCCTCGGGATGCTGCGACAATCGCTCAGCCACCCCCAAAGGCTTATACACTTTATCGCATATATAATGCGTGATGCCTTGGCAGAAATCATCCGCCAAGGCATCCGCCTTCAATTCTTGTCTGATATATTCAGAGATGAGCATCATAGCATAACGTCCGTTCTTCATTTCCGGATTGAGATGCTTTGGGGTCTTGCTCGTACTGCCGTCTATCACGGCGATGAAATCATCGGTCACGACCAGTCCATCCTCACAGACCTCCTGGCTCTTCTTGCCAATAATGCTCTTCTCTATTACATTCATGATTTGACGTTCATACATTATTTAACAACAAACTTCTTGCCAGCCACAACGTATATGCCAAAAGAAAGATTGCCCATATCATTCCGGGTGCCCACGCGTTGCCCGCTCAGGTTATAGACAAACTCATCGGTTTGGGCCGTAGCATCCTCTTGTCCTGCCACGTTCTCTATAGCTGTCGTAGAAGAATCGCCATCAAAGCTGAACGAGAGCGCCTTGGCATGGCCTTGTGCATCAGTTATGGTGACATACCAGCTTGTACCCACAAAGTTGTTCCAGTCTGAACTGAGATGATACATATCACCGCTATTTACCACGTATGCATTAGCAGGAGCTGCACCTGGGTCATAATAGAAGCCATGGAACTGAACCTTATAGCCACCAGAAATTTCCTCTTCCGTTGTCACGCCACCATCAGTAAATGTAGGAGGAACAACACCCTTTACCTGATAGATAGGTCCTTTTACCTTTACCGTGGTATTGTTACCCCAAGGGAATGTGTATTCATCATTCTTTGTCTTGATATCAGCATCCTTGCCCACCTTGATGATATAAGGCTTGCCCGCAACGATACCCTCCTTATCAGTATCTACGGTCTTGAAATAGACACAGGTTCCTTCCACCCTGTCATAGACACTGAGTTTCACCTCATGGTCGCCTCCGAATGTCTGCTTTACCTGGTCGCCCGTCAGTGTGCAAGGAAGAATAAGGCTTTCCCACTTACCCACGTTGAAGTAGCGGCGTATGTTGTAAGTAACAGGGAAATTATACTGAACAGGATTGTGGTTGATGCCACTTGGAGTGTAGTAAATGTCATCGGCGTTCTTGGTAATGGTAAACTCGTCTTTGCTTGTGTTCGTAGCATCGAGATACCACTGCTTGTCTCCCATATAGAAAAGTTGGAAATTGTCGAAATAAGCGTAACCTCCATCATTGGCTCTCTTGCCAGCACCGATGTAGAGAGTACCTGTCTCAGAACCTTCATCCGCCTTTACGAGGACCGCCACACTGTTGTCGTACTTACGACTGTCCACATCCTTGTCTTCATAAGGATTTCTCTCTGCGAATATTTTACCGGCATTGACACAATACTTGATAACAATATTATCAAAGCCATTCAAGCCATTCGGTGTTTTTTCGGAACCATAATAGGTCATATTCTGCATCATATCCCAGTCTGCAGATTCAATGGTCTTCAGAGTCGTCTGATTGCTTATATTCGTATAATCTTGCGAGGCAAAGACAAAAGAAGTATTGTTCTTGTCGTTCTGATTATTAGGATTGAAATAAAAGCCCTGGCAATTGACACGATAAAGCCCCGGCTTCAAGCCTGTAATTTTCTGAATCAAATAATTGCCTGTTTTACCATCCTTGTCGCCATTAGGTCCTACCCAAGCCGTCATATACGCCAGTTCTTGCACATTATCCTGCGAATTTGGGTAAACAAAGGTATCGTCGTTTCTGTCGTAACGGAACTGCCAAACATTGTCCTTTGACAATGTTCCATAATCGCCACGCAACCAAACTAGACCATTACTACCTTTGTTGTTTCTAATACCTTTGTTGTTTCGTTCGAAACGAGCATCCTGCACAAGACCAGATACATTGATATACTTTTTAGTCTGGCTGTTAATAACCTTACGGTAGTCATCTATCTGGATGAAATAGAACGTCTCTGCTTTGCTTTCTTCCGTAGTAACCACCAGGAATTTCTGCTGTGGTTTGCCTTCTTCTATAGGACCTTGGTAATAACTCAGGTAATAATTCCGCACTACACCATCGCTATATCCCTTATTGTCTCTCCATGTAGAATAGATTTTATAACCATTAGTAGTGCCACTAACAGGCTCAATATACCATTGTACCCTATCGGGAGAAGAATTAATCAAATTACCACTCGCATCCTTATAATCCTCGGCATTAAGCTTTCCACGATCCACAAACAAAAAAATGGACTTCTTAGCTTCATCTTTCGGCTCAGAATAGATGCGCTCATAAACATCCATGGTAGGCTTGACACCAAGATAGTCGGCACTTCCATTATCATGAGAAGTTGTAGGATTATCCACCCATGAGTGGATGTAATAACGACCGTTAGCATCGTCGGCGACCTTCTCTACATAGAAGTTCATACCCACCTCTGCCAGGATAGGCTGTGCTCCATAGCGACCACCCACTGTCACAAACTTTTTGGGAGTTGTTGCATACAAATATGTTATTTTCGGCTTATCCGAAGTGCTGACAATTGACTCTAAACTCTGATTGTTATTAGACCAATCTATCTCCTCTACACTACCCTGTTGATCTTGGGCATAAGACGACAAGGACATCGAGATGCAAAAGGCAAGCACCAAAATTCTGAAAAAGAGTTTCATCTTCATCTTATAATTTTTTAATACATTATCAATACTTAATATCATCTTCCCACACATTATAACCATGCCATTTGGCATAGTTGTTACTTCCATCATCAGGACCAGGATTACCTTCGACAATGGGATTCCTATCGCCACTGCCGTCATCCCATGACGCAGGATTGTTCATCAGATTCTCCTGACAAACCTCTACGATCCTCACCTCTGGGACTACATAAACTTTTCTTTTACTCATATTCATTTTACTTAAAACAATTATCTTCTTCAAACCCGAAAATTCCAACTGGAATTTCTTCAAGCCCAAGAACCCAATATGTTGCATGCAAAAATACACATTTTTGATGGAACAACGCCACTTTATTGGCAAAAAGTTCATCTTAAAGCTAAAGAAATTCCAATTGGAGTTTAAAATATTAGAATACGGTTATAACACCGTTAAAATCCCATTAGAACACTACCTTCTTACCTTTATAAATATACACACCCTTAGTTGTAGGTTTCGCCATCTTCACACCACTGAGAGTATAATAAGCAGCGCTCTCGTTGTTGTCTACCTGAACAGAATGAATACCTGTAGGTGCAAGGAAGTCAAAGCCAAGTGCATCTTTTGCAGTTCCTGCCTTGTCGTAGAGGTTGAGCCAAGCACTCATACCGGGCACAAACCTGGGCTCTGACAAGCGGTTGAAACAACCATTAGCAAAATAATACTGATTCTCATCTGTGATGTAGGTGGGAGTTGTGGAAGCCCAGATGTTGTTACCCTCAAAGCTGTCACAATCATCTGCATTATCGAGAATCCTGGCTGCATACTCCTTGGAGTTGCCACCTACAAGCACGTCATTGACACGAACCAGGAAACCATTCTGTGCTCCAATCTTGTTCACCTTCGTCAAGACAACAACACCCTTACCTTCATCGTATGCGCCCTTATAGGCTGAGATACCTGACACATCGGTGAAATCGACATCAAAATTGAACGAACAGGGTACAAGATTTTCCTCTGGCTTGATGATGACTTGATCGTCAATATTCTCATAACCTGCACTCTTCCATGATTCGATGCCTGCAGGACGTGTATGGAAACGTGGCAATGCATTGTTGTTCCATGTCCAGTCACCCTTCTCAGAAATGCTGTAGGGCAAGGTGAAGTAAACATCTTTTACGTTAGGACTGTTGAACACCATATTAGGGAAGCTCCACACATTGGCAGTCCATACCACAGTTGTAAGGGTTGGAATGTTATAGAATGCACCTTCACCAACATTAGTGATTGTCCAAGGCAAAGTCACATTAGTCAACTGAGTATTCTCGAACGCCCAAGCACCGATGGTGGAAAGCGAACCAGGCAGATTGAAGTACTCAATGCTTGCATTCTTGAAAGCATGATCGCCGATAACCTCGATGCCATCGGGCAGAACGATGCCCTTGATTTGGCTACAACTATAGAACGCACCCGCCTCGTCGCACTTGCTGCCGCTCAGTTTGTCGTCGTAACCTCCGGCAATACGCTTCACATCATAGTAGTTGTCACCAATCTTCACGTTCTTCTCGATGACAGCAATACCATTGGCAGGAAAAGTCAGCTCATCCCAACCAGCAACCTGGGCATAGTCGTTGACGATTTCATACTTGATGCCGTTGACGATTGTAGACTTCACAACTGGTACTGGAGGATTCTCACCGCTAACATCGTCAGGCAAGTCTGTGTCAGCAAGATACTTAACGCCGCCGAATGGGATCATAAGGGTCATATCCTTCTTGTTGTTATTTTCATCAACCTCTTTCCAGTCGTTGGTATCGTCAATCCAGGCAGTAATGGTATGACTTCCCTCAGGAGCGATGAAGTAATTATCTGCGCCACCTGTTGTTACAGAGCCACCGCCACCATTAGCAATCAATGTAGCCGTTGCATGCGACTTCAAACCATCCTTGAAAGTATCGCACCAAGTGATAAAGCCTGTTCCGTATGTCTTGCCGTCCATCTGGAACTGAAGACCAATCTTCGTACCTGCAGGAATATCCTTGTCACCAGCATTGGCAATGACTGCGCCCATCACGAGGTGGTCGCCAGTATTGATGACATCCTCGTCCTTCTTGTTGCTGACAAACACCTTGGTGACAACCAGGTCGTAACCTCCCATAACAGGAGTGAACTTATTAGAGTTGTCTGCAGAAGCTGACACATTGAAACGCTTGGTACGAGAGTTGTTGTCTTCGGTCAGTTCATTTTTGAGATCTGTATCCGGGCACACTGTCGCAACAGCAACATGACCGCCCTTCACACTTTCCCATGAAGAAGCAAGTTTAAAGTCAACAGACTCATGAGCCTTCAAACCATCGCTTATAGTAACAGAACCTTTTGAAACTCCATCAATATTGACTGCAACTGTAAAATTAGCCTTCTCTGGAATATCTACATCCGAATTGTTCTTTATCTTACCATACAAAACGACCTGGTCACCTTCTTGGAGGTTATACTCATCGTTCTGATTTCTCCAAGACAGTTCTTTCAATTCAAGATCATAGTCCTTTACATTCTTCCAAGGGTCGACAAAAGGATCCGGTACGACTACCCTGCCTGCCTCAGGAACGACATAGGAAACGTTATTACCTAAAAGTTCTGCACCTAAAGACTGGGCCAGATCTTTATTGTTGTCTGTCCAGAATGGATAAGTTGAGTTATTGCCTTTCTTGTCACTTCCATAGTTGGCGATCTTCAAGCCGTCAAACTTCACATTCTTATCAGCTATACGCATGGCGCCACAAGTATGACCCACGCAAGAATAAGTAATATCCTCACCTGTAAGACCCGTACCTAAGATTTGAGTATCATAGAACACGACATTACTTGGTCCTGTCAATGTACGCACGGCATCGAAAGGAGAATCGTAAATCTGTGTGTTGCGGAATGTTATGTTCTTCACATCCTGCTTCAAATCGATGGCAGCCAAATCCTCATTCCAACTGTCGGCATTGGTACCGCAACGTACAAGGATGTTGTTTTCGAAAGTAATGCCCTTATTGTTGCTGAACTTATATCCATCGAAAGTTGTATTCAGGTGAATACCTGCTGCCATGAACATATCGCAGATGTAGTTGTTGTAAACATGATGACCGCTACCGCCATAGAGCGCAATGCCACCTGCACGCCAGATAAACTCGATGGTGTTGTAAGCGAAGACATTGTTCTCCTCATCCTTGGCGTTCATATAACTGTTGTTCCAACAAGCCAAGCCATCATCGCCATTATTGCGGATGGAGCAGTTATAGACTGCTGCATTGCTTGTACCCTGACAGAAGTTGACACCATCAGCAAGGTTGTTACGAATGCGGCAGTTGATAACCTTCACGCCATCGCTATAGTCCATAGCACCATTATAGTCGCCAAACCAAAAACCTGTCTCGAAGTGTTCCTCCCACACATCGTGAATCACAGAGCCGTCACAGAACACATCCATGAAGCACTTATAGACAGCCATTTGGTTATAGCGAGAGCGAAGATTAGAGTTGATATACATGTGGCAGAACTCTAAGTTCTTGCAATAGCCATCTGCACCACCATTGCTGCCATTACCACCAGAAATGCCACCACCGAAAGCCTTATCACTTGTAAACTGGATATTGGTGTACCAAATACCGGCACCCGTAATCTTCACATCCTTGCAGTAGATGTTCCACATACCACTGAGATGCCACGTACCTTTTGGAATATATACCACCTTGCTGCCAGCATCAGCTGCCTTCACTGCTGCCACAAAAGCTGCAAGGTCATCCTTTCCGTCATCAGGACAGGCACCAAAGTCGGTGACACTTACCGCATCACTTGGACGTCCTATAGGATTGGCAACTTCTTCTATCTCCAAGAAGTCAACACCATAAGTCAAGCCATTGGCACCACTGCTCTGAATCTTGATCCTGTCGCCTTCCTTAAGAGGCTCGTCCAACAGAAAGTGAACCTCATCAAAAGCGAAACAGCCAACACCTCCATCAGGAGCATCAGAAGGATTGCCGCTGGAAAAATACTGCCACATCCAATACGAGTTTAGGTCAACGGTCTTCACCTTATTGCCATTGACGTAAACATCGAGGGAACCTTTCTGTCCCATACCATCACCTGTATCAGGCATAGTAAAGCGCATGGTAACGCCACGCCCTACGACTTTGGCATCCTCAATGACATGTACTGTCCACTCTGCACTGGCACCATTGCCAGGCAATTCCACATAACTATGTTCGGAAGCCTGAGACGCAATGTTGAAACGATCCATCATTGCCGAAGTCTTCAAGGTGGCACCACCACCTAAAGATGCCTTCTGAGAATCATACCGCACATAAGGAACGGTAGCACCAGCAATACTGTCAGCCTTGGGTTCAGGTATCTGAAATTCCCTTGCATCAGCTACCGAAGCTTGCGCCTGGAGCAAAGAGCCCAATGCCATCGACAAGACAACGGCTCTCATCACATTCAAAAACTTGTTCATATTTATTAATCCTTATTATTGTTGTATGTCATAGACTGTGGTGCAAAATTACAACCATTCCCAACATGATACAAGAAGACTAACGTATATATAACGAAAAGTTAAATAATAATTTCACAATACACTAACAATCAATATCTTACAAATCGAATGAAATGTTATTGTATAATGAGAATATGAGCTATAAGAAGAAAAAAAGGCAAATGTAAGCCCCCATAAGCACGTATGGGGGCTTATACCTATATGAAGAAATGGAGTTATTTGGTAACAACTACCTTAACAGACTTACCAGCCTGGCGCTTGATATAGATCCCCTTACCAGAAAAACCATTCACACGCTTGCCATCAAGTGTATAATACTCTGCAGGAGAAGTTACATCTGCATTCACCGACGAAATACCAGTTGAACCTTTCTTGATGACAGAAATCGTCATATCTGCAAGATTCAATTTCACATCATAAGTACCAGCCTCGGTAATATTCCACTTGTTGTCGTCACCACCATATACAACCTTGCTGTCGTCTGCAGCATCCTTTACATAAGCAGTCTGATCAAATCCCATATACTTATTGACAATAAACTTGAACTCACCCACTTTTAGATCGGCTGTTGCGGTATAAACCATAGGATTCTCTGCATCCTGCGTCAATAGTACACCTTTGTCTATATTCCATCCATTAGGAGTTGCATTGCCTATCATCCACAACTCAGCATGTTTGGCATGGGCATCCTGATAAGCTGACTTGGTTAGGGTTATAGTTTTGTTCTTTACATCACAAACAATGTCATAGTTGGCAGACTCGCTTACCATAAATTTCTTATCTTCACGATTGTCTTCTGAAGATACCAAATTGGCTGGGACACCATTCTCTAAAGTAACATCTGCCTCACCTGCACGGAACTGATAACCATTGAAGTCGCTCTCAGCCATCAACTTAAATCCTTTATCTGCCTCAAGATAAAGAGTAGCCTTGCAAATTCCATCTTCGCCAGGAAGCAGTACGGTACTGTTGGCAAATCCCCAACCACTCCAGATAGCATCGCCTATCACAAACAGATGATCTACAACGAAATCGGCATAATGCTTTTTGAAATCAATTGTCATGTCGGCAAGATCTACAGTCACATCGTAGGTAGCTGCCTCGGTGATATTCCACTTGTTATCGTCACCGCCCAAAACCACCTTAGTATCATCTGTGGCATCTCTCAAATAGAAAGTCTGACCAAAGCCACCATCATTATTCTGAGCTATTTTCATCTCACCAACCTTCAAATAGGTCGTAGCTTTAAAAACCATTGGATTCTCCGAATCCTGTGTCATCGGGGTTAAAGAGCCAAAATCCCAATTACCAGGAGTTGCATCACCAACCATCCACAAAGCATTGTGATTGATAGAATGCTCCTGATAAGCAGACTTGGCGACTGTAATCGTCTTGGCATTGAGGTCGCAAACTACATCATAGTTAGCAGACTCCTTTACCTGGAATTTCTTGTCGTTACCATTCTCCTGGTTATCATACAGCTGAGCAGCCACACCTTCTTCAAGTTCAACGTCGCTGTCACCTGCATGATATTGTAAGCAACCAAAATTAGCAGCAGTCAGCAACTTAAAGCCCTTATTATCGGTCTCACCATCTATCTTTTTCAGATAAACCGTCGCCTTAAACACATTTTCGCCATCAGGCAACATGACAACACTATTAGCAGGAGTCCATCCACCCCAAACAGCGTCACCGACAATCATCAACTTGTCTGCTGCAAAAGAAACCACAACACTCATGGCAAACAAAACGCAGCACATTAAAGAACGAGTAATTTTTTGTACCATAATCTTCTAATTTGAAATTTATATTTGCGTTAATAATTCTTACTTCATTCATCCATCACGACTTTGCGTGAAAGACATATCGTATTTCCAAGTAACTTAACGACATAAATGCCTTTAGACAAACCTTCCGCCACAACGCCCTCCTTAACCACAGGAGCAGAAGCTATACGTTTACCATCTATGGTGTGAACAGAAACAGCCACCTCTCCGACAGCAGACTTGACATACACTGCACCACGGCTGCATGCAATCTTGACCAACGAAGGCTCCTTTACACAGTCTATTGCAGCTGTCGACTGATTTGCTCCATTCAATTTAGCATTATTGTTCAGCTTCACAGCCTTCATGGTTTCCGTCAATGTATTGACCGTTATACGGTACGTTCCTGCATCGTAGATAATCCATTTAAAATCCTCACTACCTGTTGTACGGAAATTATATTCGCCAACCAAAGGATAATCGGGCACATATGGATGATAAGTCTCTGAGAACCAATCGGGAGCTGTTAATATCTTCAGTTTATCAGGCTCATTACGGGAATCATTCCAGTTCGGTGACAAATATCCCTCCCATATCAACTCTTCGGGTTTTGATGGATTGGGAGTAAAGCGGCTACTTGCAGCATCCCAATAGTTCCAAGCTAATTCACAACAACCACCTACTAAATAGAGTGTGCTAAAAGGTTTGAACACCTTGGCGTACGCTAACTGTAAATCCTTACGCAGATAGAAAGTATATTTGCCAGGAACAGCAACACTCCATCCCTCTACATCACCATTGGTGGTTTCTTTTAAAGAAGCATTCACAGCCTTGCCAAAAGTTATGTCCACACCATCAAACAAAGGGACATAGTACTTTGTGGAAGCTGTGGGCTGTGGAGTATCTCGGAAGATAATACTGCCAGACTTGAAGTCGTCAGCTAACTTATATTCTATACCTCCTATCACTTCCATCTCAACAACCTTTCCGTCGAGAGCAGAGCCTGTAGCATAAAGTTTGTCTGGCAGATTAACAGCCCGTTCCTCATCATAGAGTGCCATCTGCATGCTTCTCAAATCCACATATATTGTATAATCACCTGTGGCAGAGGGCTTAAACTTTAAGTCTCTGTTACTATCCAGAGTGTAACTTATCTCGAGATTGAGATTGTAGCTTCTGCCCTTGCCTACAAGCTGTCCTGAGCAAGTTGCCACAATATGCTTGAAGAAAGCACGTGTGTTTATAAATTTAAACTCTTTGCCTGCCTCAAGATGCCCTGACCAACGGAACACGCCATCATCAACCTTCTGCATCTCACCGGCTTTCTGTACATCCCAAGCGTAAGGAGTAGCATCACCTATGATATACAACTGCGACAGCTCTAAGGAATTAGACATATCTGCAGCCTTCATAATCATAACTGCAAATAAAGCGCAGAGCCATATACTTATTCTTTTCATGATTGAGTCGTTTTATTCTTTGATAAATTTCCGAACATAAGTCTGATTGTCTGCTACCACTTTGCCGATATAAAGCTGTGGAAACAAACATGTCAGGTCTTCTGTAAAACTATTCACGTTGCTGTAAGTGTTTCTGAGCACAATCTTGCCCACACTGTTACTTATTTCGAGCGCGACTTTTTTTTTAGTACTTTCAAAAGAACCTTTCAGTTTTTTGCTGTTTCTTTCATACACAACCTGCATTTTATCTGCCTTTGCGCTGACAATACCCGTATTCAAAGTTTCGCTGTACTTTACAATAACCGTTCTGTCAATAGAACAACTGCCATAAGGCACTTCTACTGTAGTACACTTCTTGTTGGGATCATAGCTATATGTTGCAGATTCTCCATTCACCGTGGCCGACAATGGAGCTGGCGTGTTGAAGATACGCAACTGATAGGAACGCTTAACAGGTGCCCTGTCAACAGTACCCCTGCGAGAAGAGATAACGTATCTGCCCATCTGACCCTCACAAGCCTGCTCAAAGTTGATAACTGCGTACTTGGAAGCATAGTCTGGATTGTCGCCATCGTCTTCATAGAGAGTCCCCTCGCCGTTAGCTCCCGACACAACATTGAGAATCATTCTGTCTGGACGCTCGGTAACATTCATTACCGTCTCTGGATTATAAGGTATAATGGCACCCTGGCGGAAAAAGTAAGGTATCTGTTCATCAGTGTATGACAAGGTACGCTTACAAGGTCCTTGAATCAGCTCATGAGTATCCACGCTCCACCACTGACCTTCAGGGAACCACACTTCCTTTTCTGTCATGCCGTTAGTGCCGCTCTTAGTTGTAATAGGAGCCACAAGGATATCATCACCAAAGAAATATTCACCATCATAAGTATACGCCTCATCCTGCTCTGGATACTCATAGTAGAGTGGGCGACATATCGACAGACCTGTGTCGTAAGCCTTACGTGCCATTGTATATATGTATGGGAAAAGTGAATAGCGTAGGCGGACAGCCTCAAGGATGGTAGGAAAATTGGAGAACTTCCATATCCTTCTTTCAATTCTACCATCAGCTGTAGCATGAGTGCGGAAGATGGGGGTAAATACTCCAAACTGTATCCAACGCAAAACCAAATTAGGATTGTTTACCAACTCATCATTAGAATACATGTGCCCTCCCAAGTCATGTCCCCAATAGCCATAACCTACATTGGATGCTGTAGCTGTAAAATAAGGTTCAAAAGCCAAAGCCTCATAACTGATATTGGCATCGCCCGAAAATCCAATCTGATAGCGATGGCTTCCCAAGCCTCCCCAACGATGAAAGATGACTGGGCGATGGTCAGCACGCTTAATAGCCTCATTAAAGAAGACATGGTTGCACCAGAAAGTCTCACTCAAAGCCTTGGTATAAGGACTGGTAAGATACTGCTGCCAATCGAGCCACCAGAAATCTACGCCTTCACTTTCATGATCTCTGATAATATTACTAAAGAACGACTTTGTAAAATCGGTATAGTCTAAACTCCACTTAATGGTATTACCGTCAAGATACTTGCCATTCAAATCGTTTCGCATCTGAGAGAAATAAGTTGGCGATTCTGTCTCGTTAATACCATCAGCAGGGTGTAGATTGAGTGCCGTCTTAAAGTTCTGATTATGCATATCAGCCAACAAACCTTTAGGGTCTGGTAACAAATTAGTGTTCCACGACCAGCCTGTCCATCCTCCCCGACCTGCAGATTGACTATAGCCGTTACCATTCCAATGCCAGTCCATATCCAAAATCATCACATCAGTTGGAATCTTGTTTGTTTTCAGGTCTGCCATGATATTACGATAATCCTGTGCCGAATAAGAAGCATACTTACTATACCAATATCCAAATACATAATCGGGAGGCAAAGGAATTTTTCCTGCTATCTTAGTATAATCGGACACTGCCTTTTTGTAATTGTCGCCATAACCAAGAAGATAAGTATCCATAGCATGTTCGTCAGCACGGGGCGCCCACCAGGAATACCCCACCTCATTATTATAAACGAGAGCATAAGAACTTCCTCCATCAGCACGCGTAGCTGTCCAGGCATCATCAATCACTGCCCATCCAGAGCGAGAGACCAAACCATTCTCCATCTCACTGCGCTTACTGTCACCCATCAAGCCATCCAGTGTTCGGCAGGTACCCTTCAGATTCTGTGGGTCAGGTTTGCCTGGATACCAAACCGAAGGTACGCCATGATTGCTGACAACAACTTTCAGATTATTGGCTGATGCTGGTACAGTACGAGGATCTGTACCCTTGCGATACCTCAACTTGAGATTAGATGTCTCTATATAAAGAAAGGTATCGTCCTCTGACTTTTTAAAAGTTGGAACTTCAAGCTTTCTGTTGAGCACAGTAAACGTAGCACGGTCTTCAAACCGAGCATTTTCACTATACTCAATACGTATCATCTCGGGGGTCAAGACCGTAAAACGCGCATTGCCACTTATGACAATGGCTTCGCTTGATGCCACTGGGTTATCTACTATAGATTGCGCCTCTGCCAAAAAGAGGACAACCAAAGCAAAAGCTAAAGCAAAAAATCTCTTGATTGTCATGATTTTACTATAAAATAGGTTTAAAATATTAAGTCTTACTATTTGCACTAATTGCATTTGTTTACATTAACGATTGCAAAGATAGTCTTTTTATTAATAAGTTATGATGACATTCATTAAAAATACAAACAAATAAAAGCCAATACCTATTGATATTCAGCCTGTTAATAGTTACAACAAACTTAAAAGATACAAATTATATATAAACGTTTATAACCTCGACAGATGGGCTAACAATACACAAAGAATGACATTAGAAACATATAAGTAAAATGCAAGTAGCTTCGAAGCTTAATCCAACCTGTTTCATTTGTCCAAGAAGCCACTTGCTTTATTTATGGGTTATTCAAGTTTTATGAGGATGTAAAAAGGAGTTAAAACAAAACTTTCCTTCCATTACGTACATATATCCCTTTACGTGGCTTGTCTACGTGCACTCCACTCACAGAATACCAAGAAGCAAACTCACCAGAAGCAGACTTATCGGCTATTATAGCAGACAGTCCCGAGTGTTCTGCCTTAGTAACATAAACTCGCATCTTCTCTAAGTCGATGGTGATATCATAATACCCTGCCTCAGGAACCATGAACTTAAAATCCTCTCCCAAGGTTGTAATATGAGCAAGACTGACAAAAGAATTGAACTGATAATCTTTATACTCTGCACAATAACTCTTACAATATTTCCAGTCACGGCCATTAGTAAACTTGAACAATTCATTAGCTTTTAGGTAAGTTGTCACTTTGAAAACCTTGCCTTCCCCCTTGTTTGTCATAGGAACTGCATAGGCCAAGTCGTAAGCAGAATGCCCATCGAGTTGTACTGCCTCTCCTGTGATATAGACATGATCCTCATCATTGGAACCTTCCATCACCACCATAGTCCAATATTCCAAAGAAGGAAGCACAAAAGAAACATCATCTCCTTTCTGTGTGAAAACAAGCTCCTGTACTGCTCCAGCATGACTATCCGGAGATGCCACCCAAACCTTATCTATCTTACGATTGACAGTCACTGTTATGGGGATACCAGTATACTTGTCTGGACAAGTACGTGTTCCCCAAACATCACGCCAGGAAAGATCGTCTGTATTGAGAAAATTCAAGAAATGAAGTACATCACAATTTCCAACCTTCTTAGCAAAAGTAGTGATAGAATAGCTCTTTGGGGGCCAAGCATTTACTGAATAATTGGATGAAGTGCTGACCTTTGGCAAATAAGCAGCCTTGGAGGTAGTGCCTCTCAAAAAATTCTGATAAGCCGTCTGAAAGTCATAGTATCTTACCATAGCTGTTTTAAGAGCATCACTCATTGCCAATGGTGCTGCAGGGAAATATTCACGGGTAAGCATATGGTCTCCCATCTCAAGATGAGAGCCTCCCAAGGCAGCAATCACTGCATCGGTAAGCAATACTCCTGGAGTATTCACCATCTTGTCACCTGAGCCTCCGTTGTCCGCTTTGTCATAATTGATGTAAGCCGCAAAGACCGTCTGTCGTTGATGGTCGCTATACTTGTCGTTCGCCTGAATAATACCCAAAAGATTGGTAAAATCGGCTTCGGAAACACCTCCATATCCATTGCCATTACCCCATACTTCATTATAACAGAAATCTACGTCGCTACTGACGATATTATCTGCTCCATAACCAGAAACCGCATTCATTACCAGACATTTATCCGGGTGAGCCGACTTCATTGCTTGAATAAATGATTTATAACTCGCAGGCAAATCTACCACTTTGTGACGGGCATCATATACGTCGCCACGATAGCCCAACTGATCTATCTGGAAACCATCAAAATTAAAATGGCTGTATATTTCTGTATTCCTTTCTGCCATATACTGTTGCCAATCCATATTACCAGGTACCTGCAGATAAATATTACTTGCCCACGAACTTGGCAAACCATGATAGTCTTGATAAAAATTGCCCGAGCCATCTTTTTTTAACAGAGCCCAGTCGGTTTTTACTCCATCATTCACAGCATTCTTCCATGCACCGAAACAAAGGTTATAAAAGATAGACTTCATACCATACTTATGCTGCTCCGCTATGTAGTTCTTGACATATTCTACACCAACCCAACGATTGCTGATATCCTGATACCAAGGTATGAGTGAGCCATTGGTATCCAGTTTGACAGGCTTGTGATGCATCCACTGCCAGTCTTGAAACTGAACTCCATTAATATGAAGCCTGTTAAGATAAGCCATCTCGCTCTTAATATTCGCATTCTTGTCTATGCTCCCACCTGCATTGTCAAAATCAGCAACAAAACCATAACGAGGAAAACGTCTCCAGTCACTTGACACATCAACGGCTATTGTACCCAGAATAGTCGTTTGGTTGTTGGCTTCTGTATACACTTCTACCAAATAGCCTTGATAATCGGTTGTCGGGGGAGTCCAAGACCACTTATTGTCGCTCATCACTTCAGACAATTTATGGGTCTCCAAAATGGCAGAGCCATGTCTATAACGCACCATTGCATTGGCAGGAGCATTGCCACTTAATACAAACACTACAGACTGACCTGGCACATAGCAAGCCTTGTCGGTAGTCATGTCCACTGTAAGCTTTGAAGATATATTGTCAGCAGAACTGTATACAGCCAACAACGAAAGAGCAAAAGAAAGTAGATACTTTGGAACAAAGTGTAAAAAAACAGTTTTTCTCATCATATAAAGAAACAAAAAAAGTCTCCACATGTTAAACTAAAGGATCAGCATGAGGAGACTATATTAATTAACTAATAAATTATTTCTCAAAGATGCTGATGGCATAACCACCACCTGCACCCGCATTTAACTTCAGAGAAGTTTTGTTGGTTACCACACGCTTAGTGATAACGTATGACTGCTGGTTTGCCTTGTAGCTTGCATTCTTGCCATCGGCATAGATGGTAGCTACATATTTCTTGCCTGGAGTTAGAAAATCGAGTTTGAGGTTAGACTGATGAGCAGTCTCACCTACCGTACAACCTACGAACCAATTTCCTGTACCCTTAGCTCTACGGGCAATCGTAACATACTGACCAGGCTCTGCCTCCAAATATCGGCTCTCATCCCAATCTATAGCAACGTCCTTGATAAACTGGAAAGCATCTGCATACTTTTCGTAGTTCTCTGGTATATCGGCAGCCATCTGCAATGGGCTGTACATAGTAACATACAATGCCAACTGACGAGCCAAAGTTGAGTTGATGTGATGATGCTTGTTAGGGTCTATCTTATTCATGTCACCCTCCAAAATACCAGGAGTATAATCCATTGGACCACCCTGCAAACGGGTAAAAGGCAACACCGTGGTATGGAAAGCCTTATTTCCCGCAAAAGACTCATACTCTGTACCACGAGCCGACTCGTTTCCGATAAGGTTTGGATAGGTACGGCAAAGACCTGTAGGACGGACAGCCTCGTGTGCATTCACCATGATGTGGTGTTTGGCTGCTTCTGTGACACAATAAAGGTAATGATTATTGAGCCACTGCCCGTAATGATGCTCGCCACGAGGGATGATGTTGCCTACATAACCGCTCTTTACAGAATTGTATCCATATTTGTTCATCAAGTTGTATGCAGCCTCAAGATGGCGCTCGTAATTACGAACTGAAGCCGAAGTCTCATGGTGCATCATCAGACGGACGCCCTTGGAATGAGCATAATCGTTAAGTCCTTTAAGGTCGAAGTCAGGATAAGGAGTCTGAAAGTCAAAGACATAATCTTTGCTATGACCAAACCAGTCTTCCCAACCAATGTTCCAGCCCTCTACCAGTACTTGAGAGAATCCATTTTTAGCAGCAAAATCTATATACTTCTTTACATTCTGAGTATTGGCAGGATGCTGCCCATGGGGTTTGCACTTGCTGTAATCGGTAACACCGAGACGAACAGAAGGAAGATCATTAGTATAAGACCATTGCTTGCCACCACCTATCATCTCCCACCATACCCCGATGTACTTTACTGGCTTTATCCAAGATGTATCGGTATATTTGCAGGGTTCATTGAGATTGAGTATCAAGCGAGAAGCCAGAATCTTACGGGCATCATCTACCACCATGATAGTACGCCAAGGAGTAGAGCATGGAGTCTGCATATGTGCCATGTTGCCTTGAGCATCGGGGGTGAGTTGAGACTCAAAAACAAGTTTCTTGTCATCCAAGTTCAAATGCATACATGAGTAATCCACCAAAGCCGCCTCATGAATATTGAGATAAATACCATCTGCTGTTTTCATCTGGAGCGAAGTCTGCACACCAGTAGGCGAGAAGATTGTCTGGGAAGCATTACTGCTAATAGCACTCTGAAGCAATCCCCTGATTTCTGAAAGTTTAGACTCCGTATAATCATACTCCTGTGTGTCATAGTCACCAGGAATCCACCAGGCCTTGTGGTCACCCGTCATAGCAAATTGAGTATGTTCTGCCTTCACTACAAAGTAAGGCAGATACTTCTGCTGGGGAAATTCATAACGAAAGCCAACGCCATCATTATATACACGAAAGCGAAGGTTCATGTATCTACCATTAGAAGGCTTTTCCATTTCAATGAAAAGTTCATTATAATGGTTACGGATTTCTTTCTCTTCACCCCATACAGGCTGCCAATTCTCATCAAATGAAGAAGTAGATGTCTTATTAATACGGAACATGTCCATCAAAGAGTTTTCCTCTGCCAACTCGATGCCCAACGTACTTGGGTTAATGACAGTCTTGCCTTTGTAATCCACCTGATAGACTGGGGTTCCTTTGTCATTGAGCGAGAAAGTAACACTCAGATTACCATCTGGAGATTTTACAGTTTGAGCAGAAAGCCATGCAGGAAGCATCATCATTAAACTCAAGAGCAAAATACTCAACAGTCCTTCTCGCTCGAAGAGGGATATTGTATATTTCTTCATATTTATAGCTTTATTTAAGTTTGGTTTTTAAAATACGTTAATTCAAGTTTCGCAAGTTCAGAAGTTAATCTATCTTAGTTGCAGTCATCGTCATCTTCTTCAGATTGATAACTATCTGGTATTTGCCCGCTTCAGCAGCACTCACTCTCCACTTATAGTCGTGTGCATCGCCATCTGCACGACTGACAACCTCGGCAGCTGTTTCAGAAAGTGAAGCTCCAGGAGTTGCCGGCATCAGCCAAGCCTGAAATCCATCCCAGTTACTACCACCAAGCATAAACTTAAGTTCGCCTTCCTTCAATTCCATTTCAGCAGAATAAGTATATTTATTTACCTTAGTCAGTCCGACAGCCTTGTCATTCCAATCCCAGCCTGCAGATGTAGCACTACCCCATGCATAGATAGAATTATATGAGAAATTAAAGGTTGGATCATCAAATTCAGCATTCTCTACATTGATATTGACATCCTCGATACTACCATCGTTGAAGTTAGCCAAAGCATCCTTAACGTCAGCAGAACCCTTAAGAGTAGTGCCATCCGACATAGAAAGTACATATGAAAGGGTTATATCACCATCCAAATCCAATCCAAAGAGATTGAATGGAGCTACTATACTCTTATCCTCTGCATTGACTGTAACCTCAGATACAGCAGAAACAGGAGTATTGGCTACACCAGAAACCATATTGTAGCTTGAATAGGCTCCAGTAAGGATGACATAACCTCCCTGTACAGAAAGATCTTTACCTTCGGCATTCTTAGCTGCTAAATCGGGAGTAGTCAATGTGAGTTTACGCGTAAGACGCTTCATAGCTATAGTGTAACTCTGGCTATCACCCGTCAAGTCTGTCTCGGTAGCTACACCATAACAGAACGCATCAGGATTGCCGTTGATGGCATTTGCATCGTTTACCATAAAGGTGGAAGCATCTACTGTAGCTCTTGCCTCAGCAACTGTAATATGACTGGCGCCATTATAGCATCTGAATGTATAATCATTATTACTCTTCAAAGTAAGCTGCTGGGTGTTACCACTCACCGTGCTTACCTCATCATTTACACTCAAGAAATAAGAATTTGGGACATTATTCAAACCACAAGCGCCCCAATCGGTTTGGATGGTAACGGCAGTCCGTGGTTTTACTATTGGGTCAGGCAGCTCATCCTCGCAAGAAGAAAATGTTGCAACAGCAGTAGCCATCACTGCCATATAGCTGATTGATTTTAAGATACGTTTCATGTTCTTTCTAATATTTAATTTTCAGATACCAAAAATTATTCAGGCTTGCTGAGCCTTACCACCTTGCATCCGTGTGCCGGAAGCGACGCGCTGACCTTCGACACCTCGCCCTCATCGGTGTGTGTCCAGAGGTCGCGACACTTCATTGTGCCGCTTATGCCAAGCTGCGACAATTCTACACCACGTGATATAGTGCGGTCCTCGCGATTGAACAGAGCCACAACCACATCGCCGTTAGACATCGTTCCCCACCATATCTGCGAGTTGCCGTCGTTATAGTCGGTTGTCAGCGGCTTGCCTACAAAGCCGTCGGTATTAAGCGCAAGCATCTCCTTGTTCTGATAGAACTTGACGCGGTCGCCAACGGTGTTGTACTGGTCGGCTACGGCTATTGGTCCGCCAGCCACCAACTGCAGCGATATCGAGGTGCGACACTCGTCGTCGGTGTCGTACGAGTGGATAAGCGTAAAGTCGCCGTCGGCTATAATTTTGCCCCTGCCTGTGATGTCCGACCAATAGATAAAGCCATCAAACTGGTTGTTGGCAGACGGCCACTGGTCGAGGCTGATATAGCCACGAACGCGGTTGGAGCAGTGGTCCCAGCCTCCCTCGCACGTGTCGGACACGATACGGGTCATGTCGCAGTACTGAGTCTCATTCTCTCCGTGGTTCTTCATGTTAGGCATCACAATGGATGTAAAGACGCCATACTTTGTGGCAGCCTCCTTGATGTATTGCAGGGCGAGCTTGTATTCGGCTGAGCCATAGCCACGTCCGCCTCCGTCGCCGCCCCATAAACCGTCCTCGAAGAGGCACATAAAGTCCATACGGATAAAGTCGACTCCTATACTTTTATAATACTTGAAGAATCCGTCGATATACTCCTTGGCTCCTCTGTGGCTCGGCACAATCCATGTAAAGATGTCGCCGGTGGCGTTGGGGTTCTTGACTTGGTCCTTCGAGGGGTCGTACAGAAGGCTGCGCACATTGTACTTGGTGCCTTCTATCGGCGTGTCGAGCGGGCCGTGTACCCACAAGGGGTTGTCGTATATGCCCAGACGCAAGCCCTTTGCATTGCACATCTCCACGAGCTGGGTTAGCGGTATGCCGGCATAACTGGTCATATAGGTATGTCCGGCGTTGTCGCTGCCCGACATAGTCATAAATCCGTCGGTGCATATCATATCATAACCGTATGGCAAGAGGTTGTCTGCCACCCAGTCGATATTCTTCTGCCACGTTTCAAGCGGCATGTTGCAGTTGGTTCCGGCTATCTCGGCCTTTCTGCCATATTCGTACACCGACCAGTAGAGCGGAGCCTTCTTTGTCTCTGGAGTAGGTGTAGGAGTTACAGGATCGTCTGGGATATCTTCTGGAGTCCAACCTGTATTGAAGCTACCTCCATTTATCGAGTAATCGCTACATCCCATTATCATAAAAGATAACATTACTGCGACAATTGATAAAACTATCTTTTTCATATATGATTCAACTTATTATTATTTTTTTTCAAACTTAACCTTCATGTCAATGACATTGATGCTAATCTTGTAGTTACCAGCTTGTGAAGCCTCAACCTTCCACTTATAGTCAGGACTTTGACCAAGTACTTGTAAATCTGTAGCAGAGAGCGGTGCAAGATCATTTGTGACATCCTTACTCAAAGGACGAAGCCACTCGATATTGTAACCCTTGTTTGGATCATTCTCCAATCCAAACTTCAGTTCGCCCTCTGTCAAGGTTGTTTCTATGACGAAAGTACCCTTGGCTGCATTTGCATCATACTCCAAAGGCAACAGGAACGGAAAGTTCCATCCATTAGAAGTGGCACTGCCCCAAATCCAGATATTCTTGATAGGGAGATCTGAAGGTACCTCTGCTTCTTTCTGCTTTTCAAAGGTAACAGTCATGTGATATGTATCAACTGTAACCTTATATTTACCCGCTTCGCCAGAAAGAACCTGCCACTTGGTATCAGGACTGTTTCTCTTGACAGCTCGTGAGTCAGTAATAGACTGGTTCTCGGAAGCAGCCATAATAAAATCGCAGCTCCAATCACTTGGGGTATCCAATGGAAATTTCAACTCACCAGCAGAAAGTTGACCGATCCATGTAAACAGGAACTTATTGACAGGATCTTGTGTCATTTTCAAAGAAGCACCAATATTCCATCCTGCCGCACAAGCAGGACCAACCATATAAAGTTTGTCTATCTCTGGAGTAGGATAAGTAATTGTAGGTTGCTCGCCTGTTGAAAGATCTGCATTTACAACACAGAAACCGTCTTTTTCCACATGGAAAGTTAGAACAGCATCGCTCTCAGCATCTGCTGCAATCTTGTAATCACCAGCCAACAATGCACCAGCATAACTGTACTTTGTTTCAGAAAGAACCTCTTCCATTAAAACACCCTCACCTTCTGTGGCATCAGCCTTGAATATGTAAAGATTACGCGGTTGAATCTCATAACCTGTCACATTGACCGTTGTTGTAGATATCTCAGGTTTCATGTAATGGTCTGCACCAGTTACTTCTGCGATAATCTCTCCTTCAACAACAGCAGTTGTACCAGTAGAGACACCCCACATCTTCAAATATGAATTAAGTTGCTTATGAGTGAAACTAACGGAATTCTGTCCCTCGGGAATATAAATTTTACTGATGGAGTTCTCAAAGTTGTTGCCCTCGAGATCCATCTTGAAATAATAATTTATTTTAGTACCCTCACCACGGTCTTGAGCTTCGCCCCATGTAAAGGTAATAGCAGTCTCTTCGCCCTTATCCTGCTCAAGGGTCACCGATTCCTCAGAAGCAGCAAGGTGCATCTGATCGTCCACTCCAGGAATGGAGAACCGAATGTCATCACCACTACAGCTTGCCAAAAACAAAGGAATGGCGACAAGTATGAATAAAATGAATTTCTTCATGATAAATATCTTCTAAATGATGGTTATATTATGTTTAATTCCAATATGGAGCCTGCTTCAACTTGGTATTTTTGTCAATCTCAGTCTGGTGAATTGGGAACCAATAGAATGCCTTTTTGTAAACACGTGTCTGATAAACTGTACGCTTATAAAAACTTGCAGCATCACGTCCATAAGCATTCATTCCATAGAAAGGACCAGTAAGCACCTTCTCAGCTTCCTTCCAGCGTCGTAAATCATCATAGCGCAGTCCCTCACAATTAAGTTCTACACGACGCTCTGCATGAATCAGATTTCTCATCTCAGACTGATTATTGAGATTGACATGTATGTAGTTGTCATCTGTATTACCTGTGGTATACTGGCGAACACCTGCACGCTCACGAATCTTATTGAGGTATGTCAGGATTTCCTCATTGCCCGGATCACACTCATTGAGAGCCTCGGCATAGTTAAGGTAAGCCTCTCCCAAACGGTAAAGTATTCCTGGGCGATACTGATAACTACCTTGTTTTACATTATCCTTATAGCAAATTTTCTTTTTTGCGAAGTAACCGTTCTGAGGAGCATCATGAGTTCCGTTGTTGTCGGTTTCTGTTCCATTACCTCTGAACATATTATAAACACGATCTTCCTGATTGAAATAACCATTGTTGAAGTTTACGCAAATATAAAAACGAGGTTCACGATGGCAATACATATTGTAAGTACCCTTGCGGGTGATGGAACCTCCATTACAAATAGAGGCCCAGTTGGTATTGTCGCGCTGTTCGTCGGCATCAGAGAAACCTTCTTCCTTATAATTGGATGCAGGGTCGGTAATAGGAAGACCATTCTCCATTGAGAACGCATCCACCAAAGACTGTGTTACACCCAGACCACCATTACCGCTGCTACGTAAAGGCGTAGCAAGCTTCTCATATTCAGTATAGTCACATCCGCCAGGACGAGCGAACAGAATTTCGGTATTACCCTCATCAAAACGTTTAAACATCATGTCCTGATAAGACATAAACGGGTCTATCTTGCCATCTGACATTTTCACCTCATACAATTTATAACCAGCAGCCTCTGCCACTGTAATCAACTCCTTGCAGGCATCGGCAGCCTTTCTCCATTTGCTGGCATCGTAAGTCTGGCTTATGATGTTTTCTCCCTTGTCATTCTTGTAGTTGGCATAGTCAGTATTACCATTAACCAATGGGCTTGCAGCATAGAGCAACATACGCGCCCTTACAGCCAGACACATAACACTGGTAGCACGGCCATACTTGCGAGCCTCTGTATATTTGGCAGGTAATATCTTAGAAGCTGCCTGCAATTCCTTATCACACCAATCAATTACTTGGTCATAAGGGGCCTGACCAATCATCAGATCACTCAAGTTGAAGTTGGATGGTGTGATTTCGTCAGGTGCAAAAGGAATACCACCGTATGTATTGGCAAGCAGAGCATAGTAATATGCCTTCATGAAGCGACATTCAGCTTTCATGTACTCCACCTCAGTTGGGGTTATGCCCTGTTCGTTCAAAGCATGTACATTTTGGATAAAGATGTTTGCCTCACGAATACGCTGTGGGAAATTGGCCCAGAAATTGCCATCCCAGCTGCTGTTGGTAGTCCACTCACCCAAGATAAAAGGAATGACTTTCCAATCAAACTGGCGATAACGCTCTGACGGTGTCATGTCGTCACCTAAAACCTCCCAACCCTCATACCGCAAATAGCCAAGATATGGATCAGGAATTCCAGAATAGACATTGGCAAGCCAGCCCTCGGTACGGGTCTTGTCCTCAAAGACCATCTTCAGGTCAAGTTCGGTGTCACTCTCCTTGTCCAAATAATCAGAACAAGACGAGAATCCAAACATGCCTAATACCATTGTCACAATATATAATGTCTTTCTCATTGTTTTTGTCTTTTATTATTTATTACTAATCAAAAATTCATCTGGAACCCAAACATTACAGAGCGCATGGAGGGATATTTTAGGCCATCTGCTGTATCAAGCTCAGGATCCCACAATTTGAACTTAGAAATATAAAACAAGTTATTACCACTAACAAAGAAGCGGATATTGTTGGAATAAATTGCCTTAGTAATGCTTCTTGGCAAAGTGTAACCCAGTTCAATTGACTTGAGACGCAAGAAACTCATGTCTTTCTTCCACCATGTTGAGGCATAATTGTTATTGGGGTTGGTGCTTTCTGACAAACGTGGCCAGAACACATCTTGTGACGGATTTTCCTCAGTCCAGCAATCCTTATAGTTTGCATAAACATTTCCCATAACTCCTTGACCACTTCCTGGAATAAAGTACTGAGTACCTCCTATGATACGATAGCTCTGTCCTGTACCCTGGAAGAAGAAACTAAAGTCAAAGTTCTTGTATTCAACATTACCACCAAAACCATAAACAATTCTTGGGGTCGTTGTTCCACCTATATATCCCTCATCCTTGGCATCGACAACGCCATCATCGTTCATATCGCGATATTTGATGTCACCAGGTCGAACTACAGAGCCTATATTTGGAGTAGGAATACCTGCCTTCAACTTACCATTTTCGAAATCATCGTCTGTATAGAGACGTTCTGCCTGAAGTCCCCAAAGTGTACCGATAGAACGACCGGTCAATGAACGATAAGTACCCTTTACAGACTCTGGTTCATCATACTCCTTGACTTCATTCTTTGCATAGGTGAAATTTGCTCTTAGAGCTACACGCAAATCCTTGCCAAACTTGTGATTCCAAGTAACAGTACCATCCACACCACTGTTGTCTACGACGCCATAGTTGGCATAGGGGTTACTCAAGAAACCAGCCTGTGTAGGAATAGTCTTACGCTGCATGAATATGTTGGTACGGTGCTCATAGAAGTAGTCAAACTGGAGATTAAACTCATTCCAAAGTCCCAACTCTATACCAACATTGGTCTTTGTAGAGGTTTCCCATGTCAAATTGTTAACACCTACCTCACCCTCAGAATATCCTTGACGCCAATAATCACCAGTATAACCAAAATGATAGCCAGAAGCTCCAGTGTTAATAGTGGTAATATAAGCGAAGCGGCGGCCTCCGATATCATCATTACCGACCTTACCTATAGAGCCTTTCAACTTCAAAAGAGTCAGCCAATCAGCACAGTTTCTCATAAACTTTTCCTCAGAAATAATCCAACCTAAGGCAAGAGATGGGAAGAAACCGAAGCGATGACCTTTGGCAAAATTCTCACTACCATTGTAACCGAAGTTGAACTCACCCACATAACGACGGTCAAATGTATAAGAAAGACGACCAGCTATACCTTGTGAACGCTTAGGCTGAATATCACCCCAATCGTAAGAACGCTGGTTATAAAGGAAGAGGGCATCTACGGCATGCTTCTTGGCAAAAGTATGATTATAGCCTAACGAGAACTCTAAGTAAGTACTGTTATTACCATAATTTGCATTGGAGCTATGGTCTAAGAACTCGCTACCATAAGAAAGTACACCATGAATCAGTTCACCCTCATCACCACGCGACTTAGCCACACCATAATAGGTTGGGGTCTTTCCACGAGTTACAAAGTTCTCGTTATAGGTGTCAAATGCAAAAGTTGCCTTGAACTTCAAACCAGGTGTAATCATTTTCAGGTTTTGTTCCAATTGGAAGAGAGATTCCAACTTACTTCTTGTTCCTCTATAATAGCCCTGCTGTGTACTCTCTGCCCAAGGATTGTGACGATTGGCACTGGCAATAGGGATAGTACCATCTGAATAAATGGCAGGATGTACAAATGGTGGGGTTTCGAATGCATGAGTAAACACTTCATCGGTACCACTACGCGACTTGCGCAAGTTCTGCAGATATCCACCCACATTAAAACGAAGCAAGGTGGTTTTTGTCAAATCGAGATCGACATTGGCACGCATATTAAAGCGTGTCAGTTTTGACCCTGTATCATAAGGCAAAGTATCATCAGTCTCCATAATGCCAGTCTCATGATAGACAGAAGCTGTCAATGAATACCTTAATATATTAGTTCCTCCAGAGACTGTCATGTTACCTCGGGTAGAAGTGGCATAGTCTTTAGTAATAGCATCTATCCAGTCTACATCAGGATAAAGATCTTTATCGTAACCAGTATATGTTTTCATGATCTGATCCTTGGTAAACATTCTCTTACTGGGATCAGAACATAAATTATTAAGTAACGTCATATATTCAGCTGCGCCGATGAATTCGGGCAATTTGGTCGGTTTCGTAATAGCCTGTTCAAATCTGAAGTCAATAGAAGGCTTAGCTACAGAGCCACGCTTGGTATTGATGATAATGACACCATTGGCACCACGTACACCATACATGGCACTTGCAGAAGCATCCTTCAATACCGAGAATGACTCGATTTCTGCTGGATCTATATCGTTCAAACTACGCTCTACACCATCTACCAACACTAATGGAGAACTACCGCCTGCACCAAAAGTTGAAATACCTCGAATCCAGAACTGCGAGTTGTCATAACCCGGTTCACCAGAAGGCTGATATGCGATAACACCAGCCAATTGACCAGCTAAGTTGTTACTCATTGAACGAGAAGAACCCATCTGGAGATTTCCCGGGTCAATTGTCTGAATAGAGCCAATGACCGAAAGCTTTTTCTGGTTACCATAACCTACGACAACAACCTCATCGGTACTTACCGCATCTTCTTTCAACTGGATATTAAAGTTAATATCAGATCCAACCTTTACCTCTTGAGGCTTAAAACCGAGATAGTTAAAAACTAAGACACTGTTCTTGTTAGGTACATCGATATAGAAGTGTCCATCCATATCGGTAATAGCAATAATCTTTGTTCCCTTAACAGTGACTGTGGCACCTATCAAAGGATTGTTCTCATTATCGACAACAGTACCACTTGCCTTAATGCCTTTTTGTTGCTGCTGAACAACATTAGGCAATGCAGCAGACATGGTAGTAACGCCAGCACCTACACCAGGCATCAGCAATAACGAGCATAAAAACGTCTGTCTTACATTCATGTTAATAAATAGGTTATAATTATTATTAGTTATTAATATTTCATTTTTAGAAGAAGTTTAACCACTCTATTAAAAAAGTAGATTTTGGCTTTTTCGGAAGCAAAGATAGAACTTTTATTAATAGGTTATAACGCCATTCACTAAAAATACAAATACAAAAACTTATATAAGCACTAATTATCAACGTGTTATAAAAACATGCACACCAGAAAAAT
>ERZ1026854.131-NODE-131-length-56426-cov-7.343581_pt1 | contig 56426 bp, 47 predicted proteins | sample MGYA00380157_ERZ1026854 | MGnify/ENA primary metagenome ERZ1026854 (study PRJEB33269, sample SAMEA4719793) | human gut metagenome | biome: human-associated habitat; feature: organic feature; material: feces | place: Cameroon | collected 2013-10 ... | reverse complement strand
CCTACTAACCCTATAGGAATTAGAATTGAATGTTACAAAACTGCATAATGTAGCACCCACCGCCCGTTTAAAACTTTTAAACGCTATTTGATCTTTCTGAACGCTGCTACGGGTTTCACACACATATAACGAACCTAAAAATCAAGCCATGCCAGACACAACCAACACAGATCCAACCATCCAAATCCACTCCCAAAACAAACCCGCTTACCCTCAACTCATCCACCTCACACACCGCAAATCACAGCTTTAGCTGTGCTAAATCACTACCGAAGATTCAACCCATAGACCACCCAAAAACACCTCCAAACCACCCCTCCCCCATCTAAAAACTTGTCTGAAAACACAACTACATGACAGCTACACAGTTACTACATGACCTACGAATAAATCCAACGAAAACAAAAAAGCCCAGGTAACAAGGAAAACCTCGTAAACCCAGGCGGTAAGCTGAAAAGAGACTATATTTAATTGACTACATATCAACTACATAATAGCAACATGGATGTAAGACTATCTACATAATAACAATATCGTGACAACATAAGCTGATGAAATAAATGAAATGTATGCAGCATGGAAGCCCGTGTCAAGCAAGGAGCCAGTATGCTTTAAAAGGCATATAATCCCAGGTCATATATCAGTTCGACAAGATCTGATGATAAAGAAAGCTATCGGGTTTGATGTGTACCCATACTGGTGAGAATATTGTGATATATACCGTATGTAGATAATAGATGCGATCAATAAGACGTTATATCTATGTAATAAGACATTGTGTGTCTATGCTTTGAAGTAGTTGAACGTTCGTAGAACGTGAAATGATTGCTTTCTTTAGCAATCGAAATTGACTAATGTAATCTAATGTAATGTAATGTAATGTAATGTAATGTAATGTAATCGCAACAGAACGCGATGATTGGCAACTGATGCTTAACGATCTAACCTAAGAAGATATGAAGTTGGAAACGCTGAGCGTTAGCGAAGCTAGATAATATCCTGAGCGCTGAGTATTCGTTAGAATACGAAGTTAACGTAAGCGTGTGAGCGTTAGCGAGCATAAGCTTACGAAGTTAATATCTGAGATTGCGTTAGCAATCGAAGTTGATATATACCTCTAAATAAAACCTGCCCCAGGATAAAACTTATCCTAGATATAACGCCTACCCAAAATACAGCTACACTCAAGATACGCTCTCGGTCTAGATACGTACCCTCCTGAGTACACGCGGTCGGGGCGCTTGCGCCTTATATACTATATATTATTATATATATAATTACCGCCGCAGTTTTGACACGCATGTTGTAACCATAATTCGCATTTTAAAAATTTTGGGTACGTTTTGCGTGTCAAAATTAAAATCAGCCATTGACGCTATCGATTGGTCGTTCTATTATGCTTTCAATGCATTGGTTGCATTTGAATATGTGTGGGTTATGTGTTGAGGTGAAGATGCTCTTTACATATAAAATCAATATGATATCATCTTATTTGTATTCGATGATGTCATATGCAGGTCGTTAGGCGGGTGATTTAGTTGAGGCGTTTTAAGGGCAATGATGTCGAATATGTTGGTGAAAGAAAGCTTGACAGCAAAGAGAGGGCATTTATCAGGGTGCCAGAGAGTTTGATCCTTGATTGCGGTGATGATGACAAACGAATCTCTGTTTACTCGTTCTTCGCATCGATGAGGGGAATATACGGAGACATGACGTTCACATTGAACGAGTTGTCGAAGTGGATGGGACGGAAGCCTAGCAGGAAGAAGGGATACGGCAACGATGCCCTAGCGTCCACGGTGTCCTATCTTGAGGGGCTTGGCTACATTGATGTTGATGGCGATCCGAAGAACACGGAGCAGACCGATGCGAGTTTCAACATAGACTTTCTGAACGATAAATGCTCTGAGGAAAGATTCGGCATCCTGTATGTTGACGAGATAATCAAGGTTCTGTCTTATACGGAAGAAGACAAGAAAGGCAGACCGCCCAACAAGGACGCGATGCTTCTGATACTGGCATATCTCAGGTTGAGCATACCGAGGCGAAGGAACGAGCTTCATTACGATGAAATTGGCATCGGTGATGATAAAACAAGTGATTCTGACATCACCAAGAGAAGAGACAAGTATCCTGAGTCATGCAACGCATATTTCAAAGACATTGCAATCGATGTTGGACTTACCGAGTATATTGCTTCGAAGTACATTCATCTTCTGAAGGATTTGAAGATTATATACTTCGAGCATATGCCAAGACTTAGATTTGATGGTGAGTGGCGAACTGATTGCACATTGTTCTGCAATTGGTATAAGAGAGACGGCGATATGCTTCTTGCATCTGGAAGCGCATATTATGGCTTGGAGATATCTGCTAAGAAAAGGCTCATTGCACAAAGCAGGGTCAAAAAAGCAAACAAGACGAAAGCGAGTGCGGCAAGTTAAAGCCGCTGAGGAAGTGATTGAATGGCTAACAGCAAGAGAAAGATGGTCAACGATGTTTTAACTGAGAAGGACTTCTATCCACCATCGGACGATCGAGAGTATATATCATGCGTAGACGATGTTGAGGAAGGCGATAACTTCTGCGACTACGCTGGATGGTTCTACAAAGAGTACGGCGATGACCTGTTCGATGATTGGCGATTGTAAATAATTTATTTTTAATTTGAGAACTGTTATTTTTTATATTATTATTAACTGATAAGGTTATACGCGAAGAAACCTATGCACTTTGAAAAACGAATATGGATGCGAAGAAAACGATTAAAAAACGAAGAATAGCAAAAGAAAGGAAGGTATTGTATGGCATTAGACAAGCAAATTCAGATTTATTGCTTTGATACTGCTGATTTCTATAGCAACGAGGAAAAGAACCTGCACATGCAGAACCATAGGTTGAGATCCGAGAGAAACCAGCTTGTCAACGGCTACACCTTCAAGGGGTCGAACGGCAGAGCCAAGCGAACCGTCATGGGGCTTGGGGATATCGAGAAGAAGCTGCACGAGTACGGTGTCTCAGATGAGGGGTTGAAGTCTGTCGCGAAGAACGAGTTCGACTTCTCTGGATACGGCGAGGATGCAGAGATGATGACCGAGCTTGGGCATAGGTACTCCAAGCAGAAGGATCTAGTTCGCATGAAGAACAAGAAGGCAAAGGAAGCAAAGGACAGCCTTCTTCTTCTCTTGGCTAACAAGGTCGAGGCTAACATAAGGTCAAACGGTACACACCATATCAGGAAGCTGCGTGATGAGGCTATCGCCGATAAGAACATCATCTCTGTTTTTGACTCCTACTTCACAAGGACAATCGGAGCCGAGCAAGATGAGCTTTGCAAGGACTTCATGGTTATTCAGGTATACTATTTCGATGTCATCAAGGACTTGATTTACCATGGGTTCATGTTCGAGGGCGAGAAGTACGTGTACTTCACCTCTTCCGCTGGACAGATCAGAACCAAAAAGTGCGTGTTCGTGAGAGAGTCCGTGTGGAAGAAGTACGAGAAGTCGTTGATGTGCGGATTGACAATCGACAAGATCAACGCAAAAGGCGGCAACAACCCGAACAAGCATCTGGCTTACATGGCTTTGGCTAACTCCGCAACAGATGTTTGGGAAGAGTTCGATATCGACAAGACGATTGTGATTGACGATTTCGAGACTGATGTTTTAGGTACATACGATTTGGTTGATGAGACAGACTACTCTATCAAGCGTCAAAACAAACATGTTCCGATTACCCATACAGACGGCGCTGGCATGATGCTCCCATGCATGGGCAAGAACAGGATGGTTCGGCTTCCCTGGGTAAAAGGATTGCTCGGCGTGTTCGATTTCGTCAAGTTCATAGACGAACACGGATGCTCCCCTGTTTTGAAGGATATCTACGGAAAAGAGCATGACCTTATCGCAGAGGATATACAGGTTGTCTTCTGCAAAAGTCAGTTCAAGATGTACAAATACTATGACTCATGGGATGAGTACAAGGAGAACTACAAGAAGTACAATTGCTCTGCTGGGTACACGAACCTTGAGGAAGACAGGATAAAGGACGCTACAATCAACTATCAGATGTTGCAGAGCTTGACCGATATCACGGACGATGAGATTGCAGAGATATCTGGGCAGTCCGTTGGCAAGCTTAAGAATCTATGCTCCTCGGTCAAGAACATCAAGGATGCATTTGGAGTGACACCGTACAACACGAACAAGACTGCCTTCCAAGAGGCAATCGATTTGTATCCAGATTTGCTGAATGACGAGTATGCGAAATCTCATTTGAGAAGCATCAAGGACAGTATCATCAAGAAATGCAAGTCTGGCAAGCTGAATGTGCGTGGCAAATACACTTTCCTGCTCCCAGATTTCTATGCTGCGTGTGAGCATTGGTTTCTAGGAGAGGAGAATCCAAATGGGTTGCTTGACGATGGAGAGGTCTTCTGTTGGTTGTTCAGGAAGGATGACAAGCTTGACTGCTTGAGGTCACCGCACCTCTTCATGGAACATGCAATCAGAAAGAATATCGCTTGCAGAGAGTATGAGGAACGACAGAAGAAACTTCGGGAATGGTTTGTTACCGATGCGGTTTATACAAGCTGCAAGGATTTGATAAGCAAGATTTTACAGTAGACATACTTGCTGTACCCTATGGAAACATATGGGATATAAAACTTCGTGAACGCAGACATCTGCGGTGTGCAATTGACGCATAGGAGTTGTAGGAAATGACAACTAGCAATTGTGCTAACAGGGAAAACCAAATGGCAATCCTGTGGAAAGCACTTTAGTATGCTAAAGTGAATCTCGAACGACTATCGAAAGGATAGCATTTGCCTAACTTCTACGAACATGGCAAATGCGAGTAACCGAGTAGAGTACGTTCAAGGTGAAACTCCTTGGGTGGAAGTGCGAAGCACCTAAGTTCGAAAGAATATGGTGAAGATATAGTCTACCTTCTATTCATCAAAATAGAAGGTGTTGATGTTGATGGAGACAAGTCGCTTGTCGTTGCAGACAAGACGCTTATTGAAGTTGCAGAAAGGAATTTGGAGAAATTCGATATCGTCCCTCTCTACTACAACATGAAGAAAGCAGAGCCACGCCCTCTAAGCAATGCTGCTATCTATGATGGTCTTCATGCGGCGTTTGTCGGAGGAAACATCGGTATCTACAGCAACAACATCTCGAAGATTTGGAATAGCGAGGTATTCATCAATGGAACGCATGAAGAGCAATGTGATGCAATTGATATAATTAGATTGCTTTGTATGGAGAACAACTTCGTTATAGATTTTGCGAAAACTCTATACAAGCCAACAAGACCAGATGAGATTGACGAGAAGATTAACGAATTCACAAAAGACCCTCTCCCCCACTTTTTCAAGTATGCAAAGGATAAGAAGGATTCCCAAGTGCTTGGCTCAAATGAGAGCTTTGTCAATAAACTTGAGGCAATCATTCCAAACCCAAGAATCAACTGTCGTAAGCTTGGTCTTGATGAAATCGATTATACTTTGATGATGAAGAATCCCGATATCGAGTTCGATGTTGCTTTTACGGACAAAGGTAAAATCATCAAGGAGGAAACCGATCCTGTTATTGTGAAGTATTGTGAGTTTAACAAGGAATACTATCTTGCTCTTGACAGCATGTTGTGTTCAGACAAGGACAACAGCTCTGATTCTTATCTTAGGACAGTAGCTAAGCATCGCAAGATTTTCAGTGACGTAAGATACGCCCTCTCTCTTTATGGTTATAATAACTATGATGTTGTCGATATATTGGTAAAGTTCCTATACGGAATCAAGAAGAGCAACAACAAGACGGCGCTGTGGCTGTGTTACGGCGATATCATACTTGAGAATCTTGAATCTCATCTAAGACCTCAAACAAAAGATATTCAATGTGTTGACTGTGGGCTATGGTTTGAAGTAGGAATATACGATTCGAAGACTTGTAGATGCCCAGGTTGTCACGATGAGTATAGACGAGAATACAAGAGAATCAAGGAAAGAGAGCGCAGAAATCGCTTGCGTGGACAGACCCCCTCTATATAGCAAAAGACCTACAAATAAGGTTATATGCGATTTTTGGCGATTTTATAAACGACCTTATAGCAAGGTTATTTGTTGAAGTGTGAAATCTTATAATATGGAGGACATATCCAAATTAAGAAAATTCGAAGGATTTGAACCTCCATTCCACCATAGATACGGAGGAATAAATCAATGGAGAACAACGAAAAGGAAAAGATTGTATATACAAGATCCGACATTATGAAGCGTATCGCTAGAACAGAGTTCATTCGTTACAGCTTTATCAGGAAGATTCTTGACGCTCTTGAAGAGCAGATGGTTGAGCTTCTTTCATCAGCTGACGCTGATAAAGACGTAACCATTAGACTGTTTGAGGGTATTTCCATTGACAGCACTTTTCTTGACGAGAAGAAAAAGCGCAACAATCTTACTGGCGAGACAATTATGACCAAGAAGAAAATCAAGCCAAAAGCAAACGTCACTCGCAAATACGGTGAGAAGCTTACGGCAAAATCAGATGCCTGTAAGTAATTAATTTTCGGTATAACCAGCATAACGCTGATTATATATGGTTTCTTTGCATTCATATTTTTCTACACCTTTCTTTGCTATTGCTGCGGTTACGATTCTGTAGCCGCAGCACTTCGTTTTAGAAAGACAGGATGCAGAGCTAACTTTAAGATCGAGCGGGGCATCCCCGCTTTTTCTACGACATGCGAGGCTAGTTTAAACCTAAAACAAACGGCAGTATATGAAAGATTGATGGCACGGAAGATGTCTGTGAGAGTCGGGCGCTTCGCTTGTTGTGTGCGTCAACGCGCACTGAGTATGAAGATGTAATGAGTTATGAAACATCGGGAGGTGTAGCTTTGAATCTACACAAGTTAGAATCAGAAAATGTTGAGCAATTTATTTGGAGACTTGGACAATCCAAGGACTCTGGTGTTCTCAATATGAGTTGGGAAGAAATTGCCGATATTATCAACAAGGAGACTGGCAATGAGGACACGCCGTATTCCGAAGCGGCGTTCAGAAAGCCATATCAACAGGCTAAGCGTTACTATGATGCTGGTGTATTCAAGGAATTGACAAATGAAGAATATGCTAAAGAGCTAGAGTATCAGAGGCAAGAACTTGCCAAGCAGCAGATTAAGACTAGGGATGAGCGTACCGAGCTTAACCGTCTTATTCGTGAGGAAGCTCGTAGAGAAAGCTACAAAGATCAGGTTCTAAGAAGCATCTCGGAACATGATTGCCACCCGCTTTCATATGATGAATCTAAGAAGTTTGACGGTGTGATTAAGTCTGACAACGATTTGATTATCTCCATGACAGACCTACATGCTGGCATCGAGATTGACAACTATTTCAATAAGTTCAACGAAGATGTTCTACGTGATAGATTGAATCACTATCTTGATAGAATCTTCGAAGTTCAGCTTCGTCACGGTTCTGAGAACGCATATATTATCTTGAGTGAACTTTGCTCTGGTATCATTCATCCGACTCTTAGAATCGAGAACAACCAGAACCTTATCGAGCAATTCTTGACAGTTACCGATTATCTTTCTCAATTCTTAGCAGAGTTGAGCTATCGTTTTGAGAAAGTTGAAGTGTTTGTTGTACCAGGCAATCATTCACGCATCTCGCCAAACAAAGAAGAGTCTCTTCGTGGTGAGAACATAGATTTGCTTGCTCTTCCATATTTGAGCGCAAAGCTGCAAAACTTCAAGAATATCGAGTTCATTGAGAACGATATGGAAGAAACCATTGCCATGTTCAGTGTAAGAGATAAGATTATCATGGCTTCTCATGGCGATAGAGACGATCCCAAGACTGTAGTGCAGAAGTTCACGCTTCTGTTCGGTGTTCGCCCCGCCCTTGTGTATCTTGGGCATAGGCATACCAATGCAATGTCTACGGTATATGACACTAAGGTAATTCAGTCTGGCTCGTTGTCATCAACTGACGAGTATTGCCTTGATAAGCGTTTGCGAAACAAGGCTGAGCAGACAATCTCTGTTGTTACTAAAGACGGCTTGGATTGCCTGTATGACGTAAAGTTCTAATGATTTATTGTAGCTCTCAATGTTGAGGGCTGTTTTTGTTTGAAGAAATTATAGAGGTGATGCCTATGGCTACCAGAGGCAGACCGCCAAAGGAAAAGGAGTTTCTTAAGAATCCGCCGACAAAAACGTTTTGTCTCTGCTGCGGAGAGAAACTTGATTTTAAGAAAAATTTTTATGCTACTAAAAGCAAGGCGTTCGGAGCTATTGGCAAGGTACCGATTTGCAAAGAATGCTTAGACAAGCTTTGCTACGATTATGCTACGAAGTATAAATCGCTAGGTTACACAAATCCAGAGCGAAAAGCAATGGAACGAATATGTATGCTAATGGATTGGTATTATGCCGACAAAGTGCTGGATGCGGCAGTCAACGATCAGAAGTCTGGGAGATATATTGACACCCCGTTGGTTGGACTGTATGTTAAACGAATCAATCTAAGTCAAAACAGAGAAAAGGGTTATGATGGCACCATCAATGAGAAGATTGTTGAGGGTGGCAAAGACTCCTCTCCTACTATGCTGGTTACAGAGAGCGATATCAAGGCGAATGATAAGATTGCCAAGGCAATAGAGATATTCGGCGAAGGCTTTGAAAAAGAAGATTATCTTTATCTGTATAGCCAATACACTGATTGGACTGCCAGACATGAGTGCAATACGAAGGCTCAAGAAGAGCTGTTCAAGCAGATTTGCTTTACCCAGTTAGAGTTGCAGAGAGCCAACAGAGCCAAGGGTGATACGAAGGATTTGACGATACAGTTCCAGAAACTTCTTGATTCTGCGAAGTTGCAGCCAAAGCAAAACTCTGGCGAGGCAATGTCTGATTCTCAGACGCTTGGTACTCTCATCGACAAATGGGAGAATACAAGACCTATCCCAGAGGTTGATCCTGAGTTAGCCGATGTTGACAAGATCGGACTTTATATTGACGTATTCTTTCGAGGACATCTTGCCAAGATGGAAGGTTTGAAGAATAGTCTATCCAATTTGTATGACAAGTTTATGGCGAAATACACGGCTGACAAGCCAGAGTACACAGAAGAAGAAGATAACGAAGCTATCTTTGATGCCTTGTTTGGAAAATCCATCTCCGATGAAGAGGAGGTGGTCTAATGTGTGCGAGAAAGAAATCTGAAAAAGAAATAGCAAACGAGAAGTCTGCTAGGATTATGGATGGTGTCGCACACTGGTGAGGACTGCTTTTTATCGAAGTAATCCTCAGAGGTTTGTAGCTGATTACCTAAATGTGAAATTAAAGCTGTTTCAGAAAATATTGTTGTATGCAATGATGCATAATTATTATTTTATGTATATTGCCGCACGAGGTCGAAAGCATTACGATAAGTAAACGTATTTAATTGAGGTTTGGCGGATAGCCACCGCCCACCTCTTTCCTTAGCGAAAGAGGTTGATATGAGAAAATTATTTAATGATGAACAGATAGCTTACATACTATCAAATTATGAACATATGACATATAAAGAAATCGGAGAAAACTTAGGCGGGTATACGTCACAACAAATAAACGGTTGGTTGAATAACAATGGATACAAGAAATCAAATCGGTCTATTTTTAGCAAGAGTGACATTGAATACATGTCCAACAATTATACGAATATGAAATACTCTGATATTGCAAAAGAACTTGGCTTTACCGAGAGGCAAGTTAGAGGTTGGATAAACAATAACTGCAACACTAAGTTAAGGAATTTTGATAAAAGATATTTCAAGTCTATAGATACCAGTAATAAAGCGTATTGGCTTGGTTTTATATTTGCTGATGGAAGTATTCAATACAATACAGACAGAAGAACGTATGAGTTGGCAATCGAATTGCAGGAGAACGATGTTGAACTGTTAGAGGATTTCAACAGAGAACTTGGAAATGCACATGATATAAAATTCAGACACAGAGAAAAATATATCTGTGGCTATCCAAAAAAATCAATTAGTGATACTGCATTAATTAGAGTGTATTCAAAAGATATAGTTTCCGACTTGATTTCTCATGGAGTTGTGCCAGATAAAACAAATCATAAAGTTTTTCCAGAGCTAGATGATTACTTCTTGGATTTTCTAAGAGGCTATATTGATGGCGATGGCTGTATTCATATAGATAAGAATAATCACCTTTACGTCCACATAACGTCTTCGTTCGATGATGTTCTTGTGCATATTAAAAATAAATTGTCCGAATATTCAATAAAGTCAAGTGTATACAAAGAAAACGATAGAAAGTACAGATTGAATTTATATGGTACAAATGCCGAAAAGATGTTGGATTTAATTTATTACGATGTCGATGTTCAAAAATTAGATAGAAAATATCAAAAATACTTATTGTATAAAAATGGTCTTCCTACTCAGAAATGAGCAGGTAATTAAAGAGAGGAAAATCGGTGAAGGCTAAGTAACATTATATGCTAATACCGAGGTAACAAATTAGATTGCGCAAGGCTAATTTGCACCGTAACGCACAGAGATTGAATAAATATAATATCTCCACGAGTCTTCTCCACCTAAACGTAGAGTCGTAGGTGAAAATATGTGCTAGGCTGGGTATGAATCGACATGCCGATGAAAATGAAGGAAACTTCCAGAGCATAGGATAAAAAACCTATGGTTAATAACAACCGCAAGGCAAGACTTTCTTGACTGCTTTGTTTTGCGTTTGCCGATGCATATTGTTCCCAGGAACAAAGATATGTGTTGCATCCTCTACTAGAACACAGGCAAATGAGGTTTTATTGAAAATCGAAGATGATTTTATGAAACTTCATGGCTGGGGTTCTGAGAACTTAAAACGCGAAATATCATTTCACACTGTTGGTATCAACAATGCCGTAATTGAATTTAAAAACGGGTCATGGATTAAGGTTGTCACCGCCTCCGACTCTGGACGTGGTGCGCGAGCGAATGTTCTTGTTTGTGATGAATTTCGTATGATCGACAAGGGAACGATTGATACGGTACTTACGAAGTTCTTAACTGCTTCGAGACAGCCTGAATATCTTAATAATCCAAAGTACAAGCATATGCTTGAGAGAAATAGACAGATTTACATGAGTTCAGCTTGGTACGTAGACCACTGGTCTTATGAGAAATCTAGATCGTATACTGCAAATCTATTAGATCCAAACAAAAAATACTTTATTTGTAGTCTTCCATATCAAATATCCATTAAGGAAGGACTCCTTCAAAAAGAAGCAGTTCAAGATGAAATGTCCGAAGAAGACTTCGATGAAGTTAAATGGTCTATGGAGATGGGTAGTCTCTTTTACGGAGATACTGACGGTTCGTTCTTTAAGCTTGCTGACATAGCAAACAGAAGAAAGCTTAAAACGGCAATGTATCCACCAGCTTCAATGCCAAGCAAAACATATAAGATTCCAGATCTTGTACCGAATGAGAGAAGGATTCTTTCTGTTGACGTTGCATTGATGGCAACGAAGAAATACAGAAACGATGCTAGCGCCATCATCATCAATAGCGCAATTCCCACAAACGACAATAATTATATTGCCAATATTGTGTATATGGAAAACCACGAAGGTTTGAACACAAATGAATTAGCGCTTGTTATTCGCAGATTGTATAAGATTTATAAATGCACTGACTTGGTTATAGACTCGATGGGAAGTGGATTGGGTGTTTTTGACCAGCTTGTTCAGGATATCGTAGACCCTGAAACTGGCGAGTTGTACCCTGCCTTATCGTGTTGCAATGACGATGCAATGGCAGACCGTTGCAAGGTTGACGGCGCTCCTAAAGAAATATGGTCTATTAAAGGAAATGCATCGTTCAATAATGAGATTTGCATCTTATTACGCAGTGGTTTTAAGACTAGCAGGGTAAATCTGTTGATTCCAGAAGATCCAGATGCAAAAGATTATTTAAAGAAGAAAATCTCAGGGTTTTCAAAAATGACACAGCAAGAGCAACTTGTATACGAAATGCCTTATATTCAAACTAGTTTGCTAGTAAATGAATTAGTAAAGCTTGAATATGAAGTTAAAGGTACTAATATCAAGATCAAAGAACGGTCTGGCATGAGAAAAGACCGTTATAGCTCTCTTGCTTACAACTATTGGGTTCAGTGCCAACTTGAACGAGAATTGCTTCATAAGGCTAACGCAGGATTCAATATCCAAGATTACGCAACCAAGATGAGCAAATTAAACCATAGACCTACAATGTACTGATGTTGATGAGGAGGTGACTTGATGCCAGATAAATCAAATGAAGATAAAGATTCGATGAATGTAGTCGCTTATAGTGAATCTGATTATAGGCGTGACGAAGAATCTTTTACCAAAGCTGAAAAAGAAGGTAAAGTTGACTGGTCATCTTTCAGCAGACTTATGATGCGCGATCTTATCACCAACTCAGAAGTTATAGATACTGACCGCATTGGCAACGTAAAACTCGAAGAAGTCCGATTTGCTATGGATCATCCTAAAAAGGGATGGCGAGTTTTACTGCGAGCTTCTGAGCAGTTGATGCGTGTCTCTCCTCATTACTATAGATTGAATAGCCTGTATAGCAATCTAGCAATGTTCTGTTGGTGGGTTGATTTATACGATGTTAAAGATACTGCTAATATCAACACCATTAAAAAGCAGTATGCTAATCTTGCTGCAAAGCTAGAGGGAATGAATCTGAAGCATGAGTTTGCAAAGATTATGAGAAAGCTCCCGTATCAGGATATTTACTGTGGTCTTGTTGTTGAGAACTCAGAGGACTTCTTCTTCCAGGAGATATACTTTGAGCAATGTGAGCTGTATCAAGTTCAAGACGGAATGTATAATTTCAGGATGAACTTGGCTTCTATCGACAAGAAGCATCTGAATGCATATCCAGATTATGTGCAAGATGCATATTTGGAGTACATAGAAGGCAGACAGTCTAGCAAGTGGTACGTCCCTCCTGCTGATAAGCAGATTTGCGTCAAGTTCAACAGCCAATGGGCATATCCATTCCCCATTCTTATTGGGTTGATAAAAGATATCTTGGACTTGGATGTGTATAAGAAGCTGAAGCTTCAATCTGCTAGAACAGATAACTACAAGGCTATCATGGTTGAAGTACCTATTGATAAAGACACTGTTGATAAGCCGCTTCTTACACCAGAGACTCTTGGTGTGTTCGCTCAATTGAACCGCGAGAGCATGAGTGACGATATCGGTTTAATCCACACTCTTGGTTCAAGTGGTGAGGCAGTTAGTTTCAAGAACTCTTCTAACACCAGGAACAATGTTTCCGATGCTGTTGATGAGCTTTACAACGCTTCTGGTGAGACAAGAGAGTTGTATAACGGCTCCTCTTCTGGCACTGCCGTCACCTTCTCTGTTGAAAATGATTCTGGTTTTGTATACGGAGTATATAGGCAACTTGAACGATGGGTCAATAGGTTTATTAAGACTAGGAGATATAACAAGAAGAATTATAAGTTCTTCTTTTATCTCCTTGATATTACTATTTTCAACAGAGATAACGTGTCTAATAGATACAAAGATGCCATTGCTCTCGGAGCAACAGTAATCGACAAATGGATGGCTTCTCTGGATATGACTCCATCTAGAATGCTTGGCTCTTATATTACAAACAATGTGATATTCGACTTCCATAACAATTTCATGCCTCTTGCCTCTTCTTACAATGAGCCAGGCGCTTTAAGTGAAGAAGAAGTTGGCAGACCTTCAGCCGAAGAAAAAGGTGAGCTTCTGAGCGAAGAAGGCGAAAAAACTAAAGATGGCGAGAAGAATAGCCTATGATTTGCGAGGTGTATGAATATGGCAGATACCAAAGAGTTCAACTGCAATAGCAGACAGCTTGCAGATTATCTTATCAAGCGAGGTTCCAAACTATTGAGAATTGATGATGGCGTTTTCGTATTTGAATACGATGATTCTATTGACTTTCTCATAGAGCAGTGGAAGCTCGATTATAAGAGATGTATGTTTTGATGGAGGTTTTATGGAGATTAAAGAAGATAAAACAGCTTCATTACATTCGCGCTTCTCTGTAAATGGAGAGATTTCGGATAAAGATACTAGGTTTATGAGTATCACTATTGACGTGCTGCACACTGGCGAGAATCTTAATGGAAGTTATTTCTCAAAGGATGTTGTTGATAATTGCGTTGATTCAATTAAGAACACCCCTGTTCTTGGGTTTGTAAAACGTGACAAGTATACAAATGAAAACGACTTCCTTGGGCATGAACACGTACTGACCAAGACCGAGAATGGTGTTGAGGAATTCTACCTCGGACATGCTTTCGGCGTGATTCCAGAGTCTTGTAACCCACGGTGGTTTACAAAAATATGTGATGATGGTCAAGAGCGTGAGTTCTTGCAAGTTGACGCTTTGCTTTGGGAGAAGTTTAGCGACTCAACAAGCATTCTTCGCAGAGATTCCGAAAAGGATCAGAGCATGGAGCTTAATGTGTACTCCGTTGATGGACATGAGGAAGACGATGGATTGTTCCATTTTGACACATTCCAATTCGATGGTTGTTGCATGTTGGGTGAGGGTGTTCAACCCGCCATGACTGGCGCAAATGTAAAGATTAATGATGTTCAGTTTGCTATGGACGAGTTTACAAAGGCTGTCCAAAGCGAATTAAACGATAAGTTTACGACTTTCACCAAGTTGGTGAACGACAAGACAAGTCAAGGAGGTGTTAGGAATATGCCCGAAACAGATTTCGCACAGACCGTCATGGAACAGTTCTCAGATATGGCTGCGATGGTCAACGAACATGCTACCACGAAGAATCGCTGGGGCGATGATGTCCCCCGCTACTACATGGCAGACATTCAGGACAATGAGGTAATTGTCGTGGATTCAGCGGACAACTATCGCTATTATGGCTTCACGTTCACCATCAACGGTGACAAGCCTGAGATTGATTTCGAGAATGGTTCCCGCAAGAAGATTCGCTTCGAGAACTATGAAGAGGGTTCGGCTGTTCCTGAAGGTGGCTTCGAGTTTGGTGAGCATATCGCCAAGATTGAGGAAGCTGCATTTGAGAAGGTTAGTGCAGCAGAGGAAAAGGTTTCCGAAGCTGAGCAAGCCAAGGAGCAGGTCGAAACTGACTATGCTCAGGTCAAGGCTGATTTTGATGAAATCAAGCCCAAGTACGATGAGTATGTTCTTGACGAGGAAAAGCGCAAGAATGACGAAATCAATGCTGCAAAGGATGCTAAGTTCGCAGAGTACGAAGATGAACTCTCTGAAGTAGCTGAATTTGCTGCTCTTAAGGAAAAGAAAGATGAATTGTCTGTCGATGACATCGAAAAGGAATGTGCTGTTCTTTATGTGAAGGCAAATCGTTCCAAGAGCAACTTCAGCGCACAGAATGATGGCGCTGCTGTTGTAGGTGTTATGAACGATGATAATGATGATTCTGACTGCTGGGTATCCACCAAGTATGGTCGTATCCCAGTTGGTCGATAAAAATTTTTAATTAATATAAGGAGGATTCATATGGCTAAAATGACGGTCTTCGAGTCTACTAATATGAAGGCATCTCGCTTCGCTGAGCGCATTTTCGATTGCGTAGCAGAAGAGGACATTGAAAATGGCACCTTTGGTTATCTCGGCGAGCAGGCTGAGGAAGGTAGCCACATTTATAAGTTTAAGAAGGGTTTTAAGGCTGGTGAATCTGTAGTAGTAGCAAATCAACCCGCATGGGACGAAGATACCTGCCGCATCACCAACCAGCGCCGTGATAAGTTTGTTATCAAGGCTGGCACCCCCTTCCGCGTATTCGTTGTTGCTAAGAATGACGAGTTTGCAATCACCATTGAGGGTGTAACCGCAGCTTCCCAGGCAAAGATGAAGATTGGTGCGTTCCTTACCATTGATGCTGACTCTGGCAAGCTTGTTGCTGCTGATGCTACCGCTGTAAAGGCTGACTCTGCTCCTGTTATGGAAGCAGTTGTCGAGCGTAAGCGCATCGTTGGTGGCACCCTTGCAACCGCAGCACATAACTATGGTTATGCAAATGAAATGTTCACTGCCCGTATCAAGGTTCTGGGTTAACTTATTTAAGGAGGATATAGACTATGCCTAAGTTTGATTTTAGCACCGAAGAGCAGCAGGTCTGCAACCTTGCCCTTGACCTTGCACGTAACGAGTTCTCACTTGAGGGCGAGGTAACTAAACGCGATCTTGAGCAGAAGCTTCGCGACACCATTAACAATGACATTCTTGGCGGCAAGACGCTGTTCCAAGCTTATCGCCGTAACAAGCTCGTTCTGTTTGAGATTATTGAAGAGATCGTAACCACTGCAATCGGCGAAGATATTATGAACTCTCCCTTTATCGATGCATTCGTAGAGGTTAAGAATCGCGCCCTTGGCGATAATACCGCATTCTACTCTGAGGGCGGTATGCTCTCCGTGGCTTCCTTCGCTGGCAACCACTGGGATACCAATCGTCAGTCCATTGATCTTGGCGAGGAGTTCACGCTTCCAAAGGAATGGTACTACATTCATGTATATGATGAACTTGAGCGCTTCCTGCTCGGCATCGCATCTCTTGACAAGCTCGTAGACAAGGTTTACAAGGCTATCAACAAGTATATGTCTGATCGCATCTACGCACAGTTCCAAAATGTAGTCAACTCTGTTCCCGCTGAGTTCACTGCCTCTGGCAATACAGAGGAGTCTCTTGGCGATCTTTGCGACCTGGTTCAGGCTGCTGGCGGTTATGGTTCTCTTACCATTGCTGGCACCAAGGCTGCGCTTCGTCACCTCGTTGATGTTGTTCCCGACAAGACTTTTGCCGATTCTCAGAAGGAAGCAAAGGCTTCTACTGGTACCATTGGCGAATGGGAAGGCAATAAGCTCATGGTCATCCCTCAGACCCTCAAATCTGGTACTTTTGAGCTTGCGCTTAGCAAGAAGCAGGTGTTCATCATGGGTGCTGATGTTAAGCCCATCAAGCTTGAGTTCATTGGCGATACTCGCACCACCGAGTATGATGAAACCAACACCAATGATATGACTCGTGGTTTGCAAGTCCAGACCCAGATTGGCATGGGACTTCTGTTGCCGAATTATTTCGGTTGCTATACTTTTGCCTAGTATTAAGGTCATATATATTGTTTGAAGATTAGTTAAAGAAAGGTGGTTTGGTTATGGCACGTACTGCAAAGACTACCAAGACTGAACCCGTTGCTGAGGCAGCTACCGTGGAAGAATCTGCGGTAGCTGCTGTTGATGCAGTGGAAGAAAATGCGAATGAAGAAACTGAAGTTGTAGAAAAGAAGAAGACTACCACTCGCGCACGTAAGACTCAGACTGTTGAAGAGGAACCTCTTTCTGATTCTGATGAGATCGAAGTTATGGCTCTGATTCCACACGTAAGCTATGAGGACGCTCGCACGTCTGACTATTATCAGTGGGATTCCGTTGGTCAGGTTGAGCTTATGACGTTTGACGCAATTAAGGCTATGCACCGCAAGTACAAGGCTTACTTTGGTGATATGTGGCTTAAGCCGCTCGATGAGCGCGTTATTAAGAAGCTCGGTTTGACTCGCACCTATGAGAAGTATGACTACCTCATGGATGAGAGCAACTATACCGTAGACCATATCGATGAGGTTCTTGATGGGATCTCGTCTGCGTCCAACGGTTTGAAGATTGCCGTTGTGAACCGAGTAAAGGATCTGGTTGCTCAAGGCACTGTCTCCAACGTAAAGGTAATCAAGAAGCTTGAAAACAAGCTTGATATCGAGTTGCTTTCTTTTCTTTAGTAGACAATGAATGTAGGTGAGTAATCATGTATACCTCTTATGAGAAGATATATGAAAACCTTTTACCTAAATTTCGCAGTTATGAAATCCCTATTATGACCGAAGAAGAAGTAAAAGAGTATCTGCATGATTATCTCGTCCCCGCCATTGCGAGATTCCATGTTTGCAGGAAAGACTTGAACAATAGGGATGATATATTAGAGAGATTCAATGTTGAGTTATCTGATATTGAGATTGAGATTCTTAGCAATTACCTTCTCTTGGAATATATTGATTCTACTTATATCAGGACTCCTACCCTGCTTAAAGTAAATCTTAGTTCAAGTGACTTTAATTCTTATAGCCCAGCCAACATGCTAGACAAACTTCTTGCAATGAGAAAAGCTTATCGAGCGGAAAACGAAGGACTCCTCTCTCGCTATGCCTGGTTAGGCATTGGAGAAAGCGGAGCCTCGTGGTCATCTGGCTATAAGAAGGATAGAATTGGCTTTGACGAGCCTGGAATGCTTTAGGAAAGGTGGTGCATCATATTGAGAAGTTTTGACAAGTTCAAGCGCAAAATGAGCCTCAGTGGAGGTTCGTTGAAAAACGAGAACATCAAAAATAGCAGAGAGCTTTTAAACGAAGTGTTTGCTGATGATGCATCATTTACAGATAACGTGTATTTTTGGGAATTGGGCAATGAAACTTATGACGATGATAAACAATTGCTTCTTAGGTTTTATGACAGGAAGTATTCTACTGCGAATGGCGTTACCGTTAAGTTCCATGCCCCGTTCGATTACCCTATTCTTGTCGGAGATATCGTTTACGATGCCGATGCAGACGAGTATTTCATTTGCACAGAGGTATTCAATATAGATGATATTCAATGGCAAGGAAAGTTCACGTTATGCAACTGGACTTTAAAATGGCAAAACAAACATGGTGATATATTAGAATACCCATGTTATGACATCAACTCAACCCAGTACAACTCTGGCGAGATGTCAAATGCGCAATTTACAATTGGTTCTTCTCAGCATATGATTACGTTGCCTTATGATGAGAATACCGTTGTGCTTAAAACCCCTCAGAGATTCTTCTTGGATAGGGATGCTGAGAATCCGACATCCTTTATAGTTACGCAAAACGATACAACAAGTTATGCGTATGGTAAGAAGGGTTTGGTAAAGGTTACTCTTATGGAATGCGCTACAAATAATGAGACAGATAGAATAGATCTTGGCATATGTGATTATGTTGAGAAAGATGATATAAAGACTGACAATGCGGATAAGGTCTTTGTCTCTAAATCTGTTATCTCATACGATTCTGATGTTATTAAATCTGGTGGCAATATGAAAACGTTCACTGGAAAGTTCTTTGACAGAAATGGTTCTGTAATTGATGGTGTTGAACCTTTGTGGCATATCATCTGTGATTTTAAAGATGTGTTACAGATTGAAGAATCTGACAATGCAATCTCTATTGGCATAGATGACGATGCTTATGTTGACGAGGATTTCAAGTTGGTTCTTTCCGATATGGAAGGAAACTACTCCTCTTCCCTGATTATTAGAATAGAGTCGTTGTTGTAATGGCTAACAGTTCTATAATCGGAAAAGCAAAGAATACCATAATCAAAGAACTGATTAAGGATGATGCCATTGTGCAAGCTATTGGCGCAGAGGAAATAGATGAGCCAGAGAAGCTTGTTGGCACTCACATCTTCAATTACCATCAGAACCCAAATACAATCAATACCGTAGCAACGTTTATTACAGTTCAAGTTCATATTCCGCAATCATATATGAGCAGCGCAAAATATGTGTCTACCCGTACTTATGTCAACCCTACAATTCAGATATACATACTCTCGCATGAGAAGCACATGGTTGTTGACAATGTGCCAAAGGTGACGGAGAACCGAAACGATTATCTGTCTAGATTGATAGACAACAAGTTCAATGGCTATAAAGGTCTTGGTTTCGGCGAGCTGTCACTTGTATACAATACAGAGGGGTCATACCAAAAAGACTACGTGTTCAGGGATATAGTGTTCGAGGCAACAGACCTCAACAACTCACTATGTTCAATAGAATAACCAAGCGGGTGGTCTATCGATGTTTGAAGCAGATGAACTGAAAATCTATAGGGGTGCAGACATTAAGATAACCCCTAAGATAACCGTCACGCAACCCACTCTTGGGCAGATAGAGGAGTTCGGAGAAAGAAGATATTTCAATGCCGTACACACTCTTACCGCCGCTCCTGCCGACTTGAAATGGCAGCTTTGGGATTATGCTGACACTGATTATACTCAAATTGAAGACTATGATTTATTCGTAGGATTCATATCTCAAATAGTCTCTAGCAAGAAGAAGCTTTACGAAGAGCTTATGAGTGAAATCGAAGAGAGCGATGAGGCTGCTATGGCTTTGGCTGAAAAGCAGTTAAATGAGTTGAAGATAAATCCTCTTCAGCTAATTCTTAAAGACATCGACCTTGCAGATTTCACTCCTTGCACTATGCAGGATACAGACCAGATTATCCTATATGACAAAGAGCATGATATCACAATTGATAAAGTTGTATACTCTCAGATTGTCGATGTCGTTAGAAAGATACATGGTCTTAAAAGAAACAATGAGATTCCAGCAAATGAGACAACCAAGATGGATCTTATTGAAGATGCTAGAGATGATGCTATGGCTTCGGCTAACAAGCCGTACAAAAGCATATTAAAGCCCCTCATTTCTGCACTTACTGTCAATTGCGGTATGTGCGGTGACGATAGGATATGGAACATGGGAGTAGCCATGCTTTTCGATAATATCAAGAGGGCAACGAAAATCCAGGATGCCACCCTTCTATTGCAAGGTGCTTATTCTGGTTTCGCCGATCTTAAAGGCGTTGATAAGAACCGCCTTGATTGGATTGGCGATATTTAATGTAATTATCTCCTTAAAATTGATTGGAGGAAAGCAATATGGCTTTTAATAAAGATGAACTTATCCTTGATAAGGTGCGTTCCCTCACCACTCACGATCTTTCCACTGGTGAGATGATCTTCCGCCTTACCTCTCTTGAGGATTCCAGCCTGAACTGCACCGCTGAGGGCGAAGAGGTAACGGACGCTGTTGGTGCAGTTATCACCACTCTTTATCGCGCTAAGAAGGGCGAATTCACCGCTACCAACTCTCTTATCTCTCTTGGTCTTGCTGCTGCGCAATATGGTGCCGAGAAGGAAGTCGGCTCTGCGGAGAAGAAGATCACCGACTACACCTATGAGATCCTTGACTTCCCCGAGGGTACTGACAGTGTTACGCTGAAGCACAAGCCTACCAATGAAGTGAAGTGGGCTTACTCCGTTGTTGATGGTGAGATTGGTCAGTCCTTCAAGGCTGCTGCCGCTGCAACCGCAACCGAGTTTGTTGTTGCAAAGGAAACTGGCGAAGTAACCAAGCCTACTGGTTTCGTTGGTAAGCTTTATGTTGATTATCAGTATGAGACTGAGAACGCTGTACGTATTGTCAATAGCGCTTCCAAGTTCCCCGAGGCTTGCAAGGCTGTTATCTACGCATACTTCCGCGACAAGTGCAACGAGAACGTTGTGTATTCTGGTAAGATCATCATTCCCAAGGCAAAGCTCAATCCTGAGTCTATCGAGCTTGCGCTTACCTCTACTGGCAAACATGCCTTTACCATGACGATGATGAAGGACTACTGCGCCGAGGAAGGCGAAGATCAGCTTTTCACTATCGTTGTATCTGAATAGCTTCAATTTGCGAAATAACAGGGACGGGAGAAATTCAAACTTCCTCCCTCCCCTGCTTCTCTGCTGATTGGAGGTGTTGATATGGCAGAAGATATTAATGCTACCTGCTCTATTTGTGGCAAGGGATATCACGTATGTCTGTCATGCAAGGATGCTATGACCGCTGCACCTTGGAAGATTCATACGTGTACTTCTGAACACTTTAAGATCTATCAGATCATCCACGGCTTGTCCACTGGCGTATATGATGAGCGCGAGGCTAAGGCTAAGCTGAAGAACGTAGACCTCTCTGACCTTGAAGACCTCCGAGATAATATCAAAGAAACCATCAAGAAGGTTATGGGAGAGCCTAAGAAGGCTAAGGCTGTTCGCAATGCAAAGTCTGTTGAGCCTATGGTTGTTATCAACCCTGAACCTATTGAGGTTCCAGCCGAAGATGAATCTGAGGCTATTATCTAAGTGTGAAGATATTTAAAATTTTATAAGGAGGGATATTATCGCACTGTTTTGTGTTTTAGTATCCCTCCTTTTTTTTACGTTAGCTTAATTCTTTCATCATGTATAACAAGTCAGGTTATATATGATGAAGGAATTTGGAAAGGAGTGTGAAGGATGCTTGAGTTCAGTAACATAACTGGAAAATCATACGAATCGGAAGATTGCGTTTTTTACAGAAATGTTCGTCAGTCTGGGTTTCTTCTACAAAAACCAGACTGCGAACTTGTTGATGTGTTTGCCGATAGCAAAGGTTACGTGGTGTTTGTTTTTCCAAGGTGGCTTCATGATGCCCACTTCTCTGAGTGGTGTGAGCGTCCTCACTGATATAGAGGTGTTCAAATGAAAAATCCAGGAAAGATTTTCGAGGATGCGGCGAAGAACAGTATGCCAGAGCGTTGTATGGTTGTCAGGCTTCCCGATCCACCGCAGTCGTTTACAAAAAGAAGCGACACATCGTTCTCTCGTAAAAACCCATATGATTATATTGTTGTAGATTCAAAGACGCATATTGTGTATTGCCTAGAAATGAAAACGACAAAGAATACAAGCATGTCATTTGACGATCCATATGGCAATGAACCTGAATCAAAGATGGTCAAACGGCATCAGATATTGTCTCTTAAGAAGTCTGCTGAGTTTGATGGCATCTACCCTGCTTTCGTGTTCAACTTCAGGGAGATTGGCGAAGACAATGAGCAGCGCACATATGTAATGCATGTCGATAAGTTTATGGAGATGTTGGATAACATCAACGGCAAGAAATCATTCAATATGGCTGATATCATTTTGAATGGTGGGATTAAGATTGACGGGTTTAAAAAGAGAACCCGATATTCATGGGATTTCGAGAGTTTCTTTGACTCTCAATCTATATAAGTTTGAAGTAGTAAAGTATGAAGAAAAGGAGTCTTATTATGGCTATTAAAGTAAAGACTGGTGTATATACATACGGCGATGAGGAAATCGCTTTTAATTTTGTTACTGATTTGACTGCAACTCAGAAGGCTGGTCTTGTTGGCTCAGTTGTAGATTCTATTGTGACCGATGAGCATTATCACTCTATTTTGAAAGATATGATTTTCGATATGCAGATTGTCTCTGTTATGACAGATGTTGACACTGCTATGTATATCGATGAGAACAACCAGATTGAAACTGTTGAGCAGTTCCTTGGCGCAACTAACATCGTTGAGATTGTTAAGGAAAATGCCGCTCCTGGTCTTATTCGGTCTATGAGCGATGCTATTGACAAGGATATCGAGTACAAGACTGGTATCCATACTAATCCAGTTGGCATTGCACTAGCTTCCCTTTTGCAGACTGTTGAGAGCAAGGTTGAAGGAATTGACCTTGAGAGCATGATGAGTATGGCGCAGTCATTCTCTGATGTTGCTGGCGAGCTTACGCCTGATAATATGATTGAGGCTTATGCTAAGTCTAGTGCTTTTCAGGACTTGAAGAACGAGGTTCTTAAGCAGAAGGACGAACGTGCTGCAAGCGTAATCCCAGTCGATTTCAAGAATACCGATGAAAATGAGGCAGTTCCTCCTTCCTCTTCTGATGAGTAAAGAGGTGGCTTAATATGCCGACATTTAAATCCGAAGGAGAGCTTAAAGCCGCAATGATGAAAGGTGCTAAGACTGCCGTTGCAGAAGCCCAGTTGACTATGTATGTAACCATGAAGAAGTATTTGGCTAAGTTTTATGGTGAATATCATCCTAAAGTATCAATTAGGACAATGCAGCTTTTCGGTTCTTTGCAGAAGTCTGGCATCATACCTACAGGCAATGGGTTTAAGGCTGAGGTATATTTTGATTTAGGCATGATGCATCACCTTGATAGTTATGTTGGTCAAGGTGGTTTTCCTGTGTATAGAAATTGGGCAGAGGGCAAGATTATGTCCGTTGCCTTGACCGCAGGTACTCATGGCGGTCGCGCTCCTGGTACTGCTATATACACAGAAGGCGTTGCCGAGCTTGATGGAAAGATGTTCGGTGAGCTATTGAAAGAATTAATAGCGGCTGGTCTTCCCATTGTCGGGTAAGACTGGCTATTTTGTAATCGCACCTTTAAATATGGGTGCTAAAGCACTCTTTGAAGGAAGGTGATGTGATTGAGTTCAGCATGGAATGTTGAAGTTGGTGTCAAGGTTGACCCCAGTGGGGTACAGCAACAGCTAAGCAATCTGGGTCTGAAGCCTATTGAAGTTGATGCCAAGCTGTCTGATGCAAGTATCAGGAATATTCAGTCTAGTGTTGTAAAAGCGTTCAAAGGCAACGCAGTTGACTCTCAGGCTGCTAATGGTATGTTTGTTGGAGTTGAAAAGGCTGCTGCTAAGTCTGCTAAGAGCGTATCGAAGATATTTGGTACCATCGACCTTGGGCTAATCAAGAAGTCTTTTAAAGAAGCTGGGTTTAAAGATGGCGCTTCTGAAAGAGCAGTTAAGATTTTTGCTCAAAATACAGAAAGAGCTTTTAAAACTGTTTCTAGTGCGAAATCAGATATTCTTAAAAATGGTGATATTAGACTTACGGTTAAAGGCACAGACCAACTCAATAGAGCGGTAACCCAAATCAGGGAGTTTAAGAAAACCGCCAAAGGTGATATCGGCAGCATTGACTTAAAAAGATCATTCGAGCAAGCCAATGAAACAATAGCACAAACGAAGCGCAATGTTAGTGATATTATCAAGCTTACAAATGAAAAAGCCAGAATCAATATTGATTTAAGTAAGCTTGACGAAGGAAGCAAAAAGGCAAAAGAGTTAAAAGTAGCGTTAAAAGACGTTGAAGCGCAGAGGAATGCCCTCTTTGCCGAATCTGCTGGAAACCTTACGGAGTCTCAGTCTAAAAGAATTTCTCAAGCCGAATCTAAGGCAAATAGCCGTGTTGCAATCGCTAAAGCTGGTAATATCGATAAGGCTAACCTAGAGCAAACTAAGATTGAGATTACCCAGCTTAAAGACGTTATCAACCAAATCGGCAATCAGCGTATTAAGCTTCTTGGTTTGGATGAGACATCCAAAGACGCAGACGAAGCAAGAGCAAAGCTTGCCGCTCTTGAAGCTCAAGCTGAAAAAATGACGGCGAGTCTTGGTAAAACAACGGCAACACAAGATGCTTCTATTACGTCTAGCTTAGATAAGATGGAGCGGCGTGTAGCCGAAGAGAAGGAAAAGATTGCAAGAAGCATCTCGGAAAACGTTGGAGCAAAAGAATACGCAACGATTGCCGATAATTACATGCGAAAAATCGATAGCTTGAACAATGGTTCTGAGCGGTTAAAGAAAAAAGGAAAAGAGCTTCAGAATCTTGCCATTGATATAAGCAATGTAAATAGCATGATGGAAAAATCAGCAAAAGGCAGTGATGAGTGGAATCATGCTTTTGAAAGGGCTAACTCGGCAAAAAAAGAATTCTATAAAACTGAGGGTTTTTTAAAAAATGATATTTCGCAATATTCAGGGTTAAAGAAACACGCTGAAGAAGCAGAGAAACTAGCTCTTGCTTTTGATAACTTGAATCTTAAAAAGACTAATTTTTATGACAGTATTGATTTATGGAGAAAGAATCATTCATCTGTCATCGGTACTGACTTTGATGCTCAGTTAACTAATATTCAGAATTGTATTCAGGATATCGATAGCCCTGGGGCATTAAACAATCTTAAAGCTGAGTTTGCTCAAGTAACCAATCAGGCACAGTTGGCAGACAAGGCAACTTTGAATGTTGGTGATAGAATCAAGAACCAGCTTAAGCAATACGCGACATACTTTGGCGTAGCTGGTGCAATGATGGTTGGCTCTCAGGGTATTCGTTCTATGTTCAACAATACTCTGCAAGTCGATACGCAGATGACCGAGCTTCGAAGGGTTACCGATCTTTCTGAATCTCAATATACTAATTTGTTCACAGAAATGACTGCTTCTGCACAGCAGTATGGTGTTGCCCTTTCTGATATTATCAGTGCTACTGCTGATTGGAGTCGTGCTGGTTTCGATGCTAATACATCAAAGCAGCTTGCTGAAATCACTACGATGTATCAGCATGTATCCGACCTTGATTACGATGAGGCTGCTCAGAACCTACTTACCTCTTATAAGGGTTTTGAGAAACAGTTGACAGAGCGGTATAACGGCGATGCCACTCAAGCTGTTGGTCATATCGGAGATATTTTAAATGAACTGGATAAACGAAAATTGTCCATAAGGAACTATATCGGTTAAAGTCCAGAGATGGATAAGACCGAGGAAAGACTATGTGTTTGTTATCATATTTTTCCTTTATTTAGGAGCAAGAGTGATATACTCTTGTTTGCATAATAGAAAGGCGAAATATGATAACAAACACATTGAATCCGTAGAGACTGCGATATCCCACATGGTAACATATGGGGTTAAGTTCCTTCTCCGTCTATTATATAGACGTTGTAATATACAGTCCAAACTTGCACTATAATCTAAAAGTGAAATGCAAGAGTTAGCCAGAAATGACTAACCGCCATGCTGTTATCAGTATGGTCAGTAGCCATAGTCACATGGTGAAAGTAATAGAATGAACAAATATGCTGTGACGGCGGCTGGCGTTGGTGAAGGTCTTAAGAGATCTGCTTCGGCGCTTGATGTTGCAAATAACACGCTCGAAGAATCAGCAGCCATGGTTGCAGGTGCTTCAGAAGTTACCCAAGACCCTAAGTAAAATTGGGGCATAGTGAAGCAATTTGCTATGAAAACCTCGTGAACCTAGAAATCTAGGGTGTGTAATTCACGAACAGTAGCCGCAGGAAATGGCGGTTAAGAATTATGCTAACAGGGGAAGCCATTATGGTTATCCTGTGGAATTCGTTTATGCGAGTTCTCTATCGACTATCGAAATGATAACATAAGACTTAGCTTATGTGAAAACAGAGTAGAGTACATTCAAGGTGAAATTCCTTGTTTGGAAGTGCGAGGAATCCAATGACAGTTTGTTGGATTATGATATAGTCAAAGATTAATTTAATTTTGGAAAAAGCGGGTAACGCGTTAAAAGTTGTAAGTATGCGCCTTCGAGGTAAACTTTCATGCCTCCATACAAGGAAAGTTTGTATGCTTTATTTTCATTGTTGCGATTTAAACAGTGAAAATATTGAGGATAGCTATATACGTCAAAGCGCAAGGGTAGCGTAAGACGTAGGAAAGACTAATTATATTTAAGTTATGTAGAAATTATGCTTTAGATATTGCACATAAAATAATTCGTATAATAGTAAAATACGATATTTATTTTTATGAAAGCGAGTTTTTATGTCTGTAGTAATACCAGAATCAGCACATGCAACAGTGTTAAAACAAGTGTGGATGCATGAAGAGCCAGATACTATACCAGAAGACAGGTCGTGCATAAATCCTTTAACAGGCTGCGCTCTTCCTACAGACATAGTGAATCATAGGCTAAAGATTGCAATCGAAGTTCAAAGTGCATTCCATGATGATAAAAAACAGAAAACCAAGGATGCTATCAAAAAGAATTTCTGGATTGAAAAGGGATATGATTTTTATGCGGTAGATCATAGAGAATATACTATTATCGAAATGATTAATATGTTTTTTGATTATATAAATGAGATTCCAGATTACGTTGACTTCGATAAAAAGTTTATTAGAGTAGTTCAATTGGATATGGACAAAAATTTTATCAAAGAATATGAATCTATGGAGTCTGCCGAATATCTAACTGGATGCTCAGAAGGAAAAATCGGAAGTACGCTTAGAGCTGGTAGAAACTATTGTAATGGATACTATTGGGTGTATAAAGACGAATACGATTCTGGTCACTATGATATATTTGAAACAATGCTAAGACCAATTGTTCAGTTAGATAAAGAGGGGAAGTTTATATCAGAATATATTTCTATATCTGAAGCAGCTAAAAGAACTGGTATAAGCGAGGACAATATTAGAGCATGTAAAAAAATGGGCAGAACTTATTCAGGAGGATACCATTGGATTTACAAAGATGATTATAAATCTGGGCAATATAGACTATATAAAGGAAATCCTAGAAACACACCAGTCCCAATTTTGTGCTTTGATACGAATGGCAATTTTATAGCTAGATATTCTTCTATAAAAGAAGGATCTTTGGCTACTGGCGTTAAAACTCAAAATATTCGACAATGCCTGCACAATGGACGCTCTTATTCTGGCGGATACAATTGGTTCAAAGAGTCCGATTATAATCAAAAGAACATAGCTGTTTAATTTTAAATATAATTAGAATCCTAAACGACTGCGGGGCGTACATGGTAACATGTACGCTGAAGCTATCTCCCCTGTTGCGTTAGCAACGAGGATAATATACAGTCTAAACTCACACTATAACCCTATTAATGAAATGTGAGAGTTAGCCAGAAACGACTAACCGCCATGACATCTTATGTTGTGGTCAGTACCTATATGCCATAGGGAAAGTAATAGAAAGATGAAAGGCGAATTAGAAGAACTTGGCGAAGATACAGATGAAAACGTTGAGAATCTGTCTAAGATGCAGGGTCAAATTTTCAACCTTACTGGTGGTCACACCAACATCTTCGATAGTAATGGCGAGTTCAAAAGTACCTATGACATCTTAAATTCCATAGCCGAAGTTTGGGATGACATTGGAGACACAAACCAAGCAGAGTTGCTTGAAACGGTTGCTGGTAAGCACCGCGCTAACGATTAAGTGCATGTGAATCATGCGTTTACTTAGTCCGCTATAATACGAAAGTTTATAGTGTATCCTTTTGAATTGCTGGAAAATCCTTAGAGTCTTGCAAACCACAGCATAAGCATGAAATATGGCTAAGTGCGATGGTATGAAAATTGCAAGGATTGGACAATCAGCAGCCAAACCTCGAACAGAGGAAGGTTCAACGACCATTGGCTGAAATGCCATTAGGGAGAAGTCTCCCGAAGTAGAAGGCATCTAAGTCTGCATACGCAGATACGATGAATGATATGGTCTGCGCCCTATCGAAAGTTAGGGAAACCGTTATTTCATATAGCGGACTGTACGGATTAACGAACCGATTACAGAACACAACGGATCGCCTCCCTCCTCCAAAACTGGGAGAACGTAAAGAAGATGAAGGACTCTGCCCTCAACTCTGACGGCAGCGCAGCCGCAGAGCAAGAGAAGTACATGCAGTCTATGCAGGGTCACTTAGATCAGTTGACTGCCTCTTGGCAAGCATTCTCTACATCTACTATGGATTCTGGTTTCTTGAATGGAATCATTGATGGCGGTAAAGCTGCTGTTGAGACATTTACTGGTCTTATTAATACCATAGGTGTCCTCCCAACTCTTCTTGGTACAATCAGTGCCGCTTTGTCATTTAAGAATACTGGTATCTTCACGTTGAACAAAGACGTTGATGGTCTTATCCCGAAGATGCAGATTCTTAACAACGATGTTAAAGACTTGCCGAAGATGTTCAAGTATGCTGGCGATACCATAGGGTCTTTCTTCGGAAAAGACATGTCCGAATCATCGTTCGGCAAGAAGCATGATGCGGCGTTCAGCAAGGTAACTGAGAACATCGAGAAAAGCAGAAGCGCCCTGGCTGCTTTCAATGCCGATGTAGCGAATGGTGCCGCTCCGATTCAAGCGTGGCAAAATCATTTCGCAGACGGCGAAGAGTCTATCAAAAGACTTATAAAACGTCAGATCGATCTAAACAATGTAAGCAAAGAAACAAATGGCATTACTGAGGAAATGGTCACGAAGCTTGCAAATTTAGATGCGATATCCAGGTCGGCAGAAGATAAGAGCCTTAGCTCTAAGAAGTCTATTATAGACAGGTTTAACGACCCCAAACAATTGAAAGAAATGGGTGTCAACCAGCTTGAGTATGCTGCGGCTATTGAAAGAACAGATAAATCTCTTGGCAAGTATCTGACTAGTTACGCAAAAGTAAACGAAGAAAGAGCTAAACAAAGAGCTTCACTTAAAGAATCTGGTAGCGCCACCGCACTTGTTGACAGTGCTGGCATAAAGAATGCCGAGGCGAGCATTGCTGGATACACTAGGTCGCTTGTGGCTGCAAAAGCTGCGACAATGGCTCTTCGCGTTGCCTCTATAGCCGCTAATGCAGCTTTAACAATGGGCGTTAGCTTCCTTATATCTGCTGCAATCGAAGGAATATCATCATATATAAATAGAGCTAGCGAGCTAGCTGATAAAATTGACGATGTTACTACAAGCCATAAGCAGCAAAGAGAAGAACTTGTAAAGAATAAGTCTGACTTTGAGGATTTGGCTAAGAGTTATGTTGAATTGTCAAAGGGCGTTGATGAAAAAACTGGCAAAAATGTAAGTCTTATGCCAGATGAATATGAGAAGTATCAAGAGGTTGTAAATCAAATAGCAGGTATGACCCCCTCTCTTGTCTCTGGTTATGACTCTCAAGGTAATGCAATTCTTAATTGTGCTGGCAATGTAGATACGCTTACCGATGCTTATAATAATCTTATCATAGCAGAGAATAACAGTCTGTTGAATGGTGACGGCAAAGACTATAAAGGTCTTAGTGATATCGCCGATGATTTTCAGAACGATTATAAGAAAATCGAAAAGGAATATGGTAAGAATTCTAATTCCCTTGGTTCCGATGACAAAGGTGTTTTGGAAAAGATTCTTGGTGATTCCGACATCAACGAAGAAAAAGCGAGGGAATACACCGATAGCGTAGTTGGCTCTGCTCATAAAATAGGTCAAGCCTTAAAAGATGAAATAGAGAAGCAAAATATCCAATTAGAAGGTGTTGATCTACCTGGCGATTTCTCTACCTCTGAGACTTATAGTAAGTTCATCGCAGAGGTGCGCAAGCAACATCCTGAAGTTGTAAAGAGCGTTTTGGGCAATTATACATCTGAAGTTGATTCTGCAATGAACGAGGCTACACAAGAGACTCGTGAAGCTATAAGCGCCTATCTTGAAAATGCGTTCTTGAGCGATGATTATAAGAATATCGATGAGAAAACTCAAGGAGTTTTAAATTCTATTGTCAGTGGATTAAGCGGCGAAACTGTTAAGAGCATCATAGGTGATAAAACTGGTGATGACGCAAAAGCTGCTATTACTGGCTGGGCTGACGATCTCCTCTCTACTTTTGATAATCTTGACACTGGTGTTAGAGATAAACTTACTTCTGCTTTTGATTTAAGCAGTGAATTTTCTAAAGGCGATATGTCCCTTGGAGAATATAAAAAGCAGCTAGAAGAAGCTGAAAAAATCATCGATAGTCTGAATGTTGACGATAACACCAAAAACCAACTCAAGTTATCTTTGAATGTAGATGACGTAAAGAGCCAGTACGATAGCTTAAAGAATCGTTTAGAGACTGACGAAAAAATTAAGATGAAGCCAGAGTTAGCAGAGGATTTTGTAGACAGCCTATCGTCTTCTGAGCTGGCAGCTGCGCAAGAGTTGATAATTGACGGCAATATTGATTGGAAGGGCAAATCGCCAGACGATATCAAAAAAGAGGTTCAAGATCTTGCCAAGTTAACCGAGGCAATGAGATTTACTATTGATATCGAAACTGAGACAGATGGTTTGGATAAGGTCAATACTGCATTGGCTGAATCAAAGACTGCAACTGGTCTTACAACTGAATCTATTGACGCTTTGAAGAGTCGCTACAAGGATTTAGCTGGATATAATGTAGCAAGCTTATTTGAAGAGACAGCTAATGGCATCAGACTTAATTCTTCTGAGTATCAAAAACTAGAGCAACAATATGCAAGCGGAAAGCTAAAAGAAGCAGATTCTCAATTAGCGACTTTAAAATCTCGCTATGATGAGCTTGATGGCTCTATTAAGAATTGCTCTGATGCGTCTCAGATGTCTGCAATGGTTACTGAGCAAGAAAATATTCGTCAGCAAATTAACAACGTTGCAGAACTTGCTGCTCAATATGAGGGTCTTGCGTCAAAGTTTAACGCATGGCAAAACGTTGAATCTGCTGGCTCTGATAGAGACATGTATGAATCTGTTCTTTCTGGTTTCGACTCTGTAAAAGAAGAACTTGACCGTGGATGGTTAGATGATGGCTCTAAAGCATTTATTGATATGTTTGTGCCTGATGGCACAGCGTTGAATTCAATAGATGATTATAAAGCAAAATGGGATAGTCTTGATGAGAAGATTAAAGGAACTAGTTATTCAGTAAGAGATTTCTTTACTAAAAATGAAGAAGGCGCATCGACTAATGATGGCGTTTATAATTTTCTTGATGCTGTAGATCAACTAGGAAAAGGAAACATCAAACGAGATGAGAATGGTGAAATTGTCTCGTTTGATTTCGGCGTTAATGGTGATAAAGCTATTGCTGACGCAATGGGCATCAGCGAAGAAATGGTTCAGATTATCGAGCGAGCATCTGAAGACGCTGGCTTCACTATTAATATGGATGGTGCCTATACTAGTTTGGCAGATTTGCAAAATAGAGCAATGACCGCTAATGAAGCCTTAATTAAAATGGGCAAAACGACTACTACATTCAAGTTCAATGAAAGCACCAAAGAAGGTGTAAAAAGCCAACTTGACAGCGCTAAAGAGCTGCTTAATTCTGACCAGTTCAAGGTTGACGGCAAATTCAATATTGAAACCGAAGGTGCGCAAGAAGCTCTTACTATTGCTCAGACGCTTCAGTCACAGTGGGACAACCTTAACAAACCAGCCTACATGAGCATTGATGTAAGTCAAGTTGACGATGTTATTAAAGAGCCTATTAAGAATCTTCAAGAGTTTGATAAATTATCTACTCAAAAGCATCAGATGCAACTTGCTGGCGTGGACACGTCTGAAGTAGATAAGTCTATGGATGAGATTGTCGCTAGCCTTGAGGGGCTTGACCCAGAGATTAAGACCAGACTTGGAATTGACGGTCTTGGAACGGATGAGCTTAAATCTAAGCTTGAGAACGATGAGATTACTATACCTGCCGAGCTTGATATCCAGGCTAAAATGGACAGCAAGCTTGGCGTTCTTGTAGACCAAGCTCTTCATGAAGCTGGAATTATTAGTGATGACGAATATGAGAAGCGTCTTAAACTTTATGTTGAACCAGAGGTAGATGAGAGCAAATCCGAAGAATCTGGTGATAAAGCTGGTGAGGCGGCTGGCGATGCCGCCAAGAAAAGCTTTAAAGATAGAGTCAAGGATTGGGGTCAAGAGCTTGCCAAAGAAGGAAAGTCGCTGACCGCTGCCCAAAATGACAGGTTAACTAAGTTTGCCAATAATGATAAAAATAGTTATGTGAATGACTTCAATGAGGATGAGCAGACAAGAGTTATTAAATTTGTAGGCGATTGGTCTGAAATAGACAAGTATACTCAAGAAGAACAGCAAGCCGTTGTTGAATATGTCGCTAAGAACCCAGATTTTCTTAAAGATCTTAACAAAGATGAGCAGAAAGTAGCTATTGATTTTGTAGCCAAGAATAAAAATATCCTCGATGACCTCAAACTTGATGAAGGTCAGAGAAAAGTTGTTGTTGATTTTGTTGCTAAGAATAAAGATATTTTTAAGGGTTTAAACGAGGATCAAAAGAAAATTGCTATCGACCTTATTGTTAATAATCCTGATGTCCTTAAAGACTTGGATGACGGCGAAAAGACGCTTGCTATAAACTTTATTGCTAAAAACAAAAAGTTTTATGATGACCTTGGCACTAAAGAAAGAGAAATAGTTGTAGATCTTGTAGCCAAGAATCCAGGAATCCTTGATGGTTTAGAGAACAATCAAAAGAAAATAGTTGTTGATTATGTTGCTGAGAATCCAGATTTTCTTAAGGATTTAGATGGCGATCAAAAGAAAATAGCTGTTGATTTTGTCGTTGAGAATAAAGAAATTCTTGACACCCTTGACCTTGATGAAGGTCAGAGAAAAGTCGTTGTTGATTTTGTTGCTAAGAATAAAGATGTTCTTAAGGGTTTAGATGATGTCGATAAGACAGTAGCGATAAACTTTATTGCCAAGAACTCAGATTTTCTTGATAAGCTCGATGGCGATGAGAAACAAGTAGCCGTCAAGCTTGTTGTTAAAAATCCAGGCATTTTTAATAATCTTAATGACGATGAAAAACAAGTAGCTGTCAAGTTTGTTGCAGATACAAATATTGTAGACAGTTACAAGCCAGAAGAACTAACGGCAATTGTTAATTTTATTAAAAACTCTAGTGATGTTGATAGCTATACACCCGCTGAGAAACAGGCTATTGCTAAGTACGCTGTTGATGGCGGTGACGTAAATAGTTATCAACCAGCGGATAGAGCAGCAATTGTTAAATTCTTAACTAATTCTGCCGACCCAGATAATTATACACCAGAACAAAAACAGGCAATTGCAAAGTTTCTTAAAGATTCTGGCGAAGTTGACGGATATCAGCCTGGGCAAAAAGAAGCTATTGCAAGATTTAGAAAAGACAGTTCAGAACCAGACTCATATCAACCAGCTAATAAATCTGCGAACGCAATATATACAGCTAGTATGACACCTTATACTCCTCCTACTTTATATGGCACCATCAAGTACACGGTGCAAACTGTTGCAAGTGGATTAAAAAATCTTTTTGGCGGTGGTGGCGTAGATGGCACCGCTCATGCAAATGGAACAGCCTATGCAAATGGGACTGCTGGCAAGGCTTTTGCTCAAGGAAATTGGGGAACAAAAGAAAATGGTGTTGCTCTCGGAGGAGAGCTTGGTACTGAGCTATTAGTACGTAATGGTCACTGGTATACTGTCGGTGAAGATAGTGCCGAGTTCTTTGGTTATAAAAAGGGTGACATTATCTTCAATGCGGATCAGACACGCGAAATTTTTGAAAAGGGTAAGATAACCCATGGTAATGGCAGAGGTCGCGCACTTGCTGATGGTACTGCATTTTCTAGTGGTTCTGGCGGATTGGGTAGAGCTTCTTCTTCTAAGAAGAAGTCTAGTTCCTCTAGCTCAAAGAAGTCCTCCTCTGGTTCTTCTTCTAAGTCCTCTGGATCCTCATCTTCCTCCTCTTCTGGTTCAAGTGATGAAGCAGATAAGTTCGAGGAACAGATTGATTGGATCGAGATTGCCATTGACCGAATCGAACGTGCAATCTCCCGACTAGACCTTAAAGCAACAAGTGTCTTCAAAGGTTGGACTGAAAGAACATCTGCTCTCAACAATCAGATCAGTCAGACAACCAAAGAGATTTCTTTGCAAGAGTCTGCATATAACAGATATATGCAAGAAGCCAACAAGGTTGGTTTGTCTGAAAACTATGCTTCTAAAGTCCGTGACGGCACGATTGACATTGAGACAATCACTGACGAGGATCTTAATGACAAGATATCGGATTACAAAAATTGGTATGAGAAGGCACTCGACTGTAAAGATGCAATTGATGAGCTTAAGGAAAGCGAAGCTGAGCTTTACAAACAACGCTTTGAAAATGTCTCTACAAAGTACGAAGGTGCTTTGGGTGTAATTCAACACGAGAAAGATATGCTCGATGAGTTTGTTTCTCAGACTGAAGAAAAAGGCTACATCGTTTCCACTAAGTATTACGAGGCGCTTACTGCCAATGCTCAGAAGAATATCACCAAGCTAGAGCAGCAAAAGGCTGAGATGCTTAAAGAGCTTCAGAATGCTATGTCTAGTGGCACTATCACTAAGGGTAGTGAAGCGTGGTATTCGATGGTTAACGATATCGATGAGGTTACCAAGTCCATCGAAGAGTTGAAGACCAGCACACTCGAATATGCCAATTCGATAAGGGAAGTGAAATGGGATGTATTCGATAAGATGCAAGACCAAATCTCTAATGTTGCAGATGAGGCAAACTTCCTTATCGACCTTATGGATAATAAGAAGCTCTTCGAGGATAATGGGCAGCTTACCGATGAGGGTATGGCTACCATGGGTCTGCATGGTACAAACTATAATACATATATGTATCAGGCGGACAAGTACGCGGAAGAGCTTAAACGCATCCAGGCAGAGCTTGCAAAAGACCCGTATAATCAGAATCTTGTCGATAGAAGACAAGAACTTCTTGAGGCACAGCAAGAAGCAATTTCGAACGCCGAGCAGGAAAAAGACGCTATAAAGGATCTTGTCGAGGAAGGCATAGACAAGGAACTTGATTCTCTCGATAAATTGATTGAGAAATATGGCGATGCACTTGATAGCCAAAAAGACTTATACGACTATCAGAAGAAAGTTTCTGAATCTGCTAAGGAGATAGCTTCCCTCGAAAAGCAGATGGCGGCGTACCAAAATGATTCATCCGAGGAAGCCAAGGCAAAGATTCAGCAAATCAAGGTTGACCTTGAAGAAGCTAAGTCTGACCTAGAAGAAACTGAGTACGATCAGTATATTAGCGACCAACAGTCCATGCTTGACTCCTTATATGATGAATACGAAGAAATCCTCAACAAGCGTCTTGATGACATAGACGCTCTCATGAACGATATGATCGTCAAAATCAACGAGAATGGTGACAAAATCGGTCAAACCATCACCGATTCTGCAAGCAATGTTGGATATGAGCTTACGGATGCCATGGCTACCATTTGGAGTTCTGGCAATGGCAGTGTTTCAAATGTTATCTCTATGTATGGAGATAACTTCACGAGCAAGTTGACTACCACCAACTTCGCATTGAACACTATCAACACCAATTTGCAGAATATGATAACACAGCTAAACAAGCTTGCTGGTACAGATGTAAAGTCTGCATCCACCTCTTCTGCCGCAAACTCCAAAGAAGCAAATACGGAGAAGTACGTTCCACCACCACCAGCCCCATCGACTTCAGACAATGAGAACAAGTCCATCTCTGTTGGCGGTCAGATAAATGCTGGTAGTGCTACTATCTATGCAGACTCAGAAGGTCATGGTGGCGGCAGACAGTATTATAGAAACGACCCTATCTATACCGTTCTGTCTGAGCGCAATGGGTATATCCTAGCACGTCATCATAGCTTGGCTCGTGGATACACTGGTTGGTTCAAGAAGGGCGATGTGAGCGCGTACAAGACTGGTGTTGAAGACCTTATCGCTGATCAGTTGGCTTGGACTCAGGAGAACGGTGCTGAGATGATTGTAAGACCATCTGACGGTGCTATCCTTACGCCTCTTGCTCAAGGTGACAGCGTTCTCACTGCCGCTGCAAGCAAGAATATCTGGGATATGGCTAACAACCCAGCAGACTTCATCAAAGGCAACCTGGGTATTGATGCTGCAAACGCTCCTATCACGAACAGCGGCAATGTCAACTATACTCAAAACCTTGATAAGATTGTCTTCAATCTTCCAAATGTCAAGAACTACGAGCAGTTGTTGACTTCTATGCAGAAGGATAAGAACTTCGAGCGTCTTATCACTTCTATGACTATCGATAGAGTTGCTGGCAAGAGCGCATTGGCTAAAGGCAAGGCTATTCGATAGTTGATGTTTTGACTCCGATGCAGACGGGTCTTTAAACTAGAATATCTGCAACATGTATTTTGGGAGGGTGTGTAAAAGCACCCTCCTTTCTTTGTTTTGGATTACGGATATGTAAACGGAGGTGAAGCTTATGAGTGAATACAAACTTCAATATACTGGCGAGGAAGTTGATGAACTGCTTGGCTCTATCGACAGGAACAAGGACACAATCGAGTCTGCCCAGGATTCATTTGACTCTATCAAGAAGAACATAGAGGCTATTCAAGGCACGATTAACTCAGATGCTCTGAAGGTTCTATGGAGCGGTAGCTGGGCTAGTGGCAGCATCAGCATCGAAGGAATAAAGAACTATTCACTCGTGGCGGTAGTCTTTGACAACTCCTTTGCGGCGATATGTTGGAAGTACGGTGTCGTTATTGATGGCGGTGCTTGTTGGATTACTGACAGCGGGTATGAATGTACCACACATATAAGGCTATCTGTTGATGGCACTAAGCTTACGAGAAAGTACGAATCTCATGTTGTTTTGTATTCTGATAAGGCGGTTAACTTGGAGACACCTCAGATTACAAAGATAATCGGTATTTGTTGATTCCGTGAACATAATATGCTTGTTTTGTGTGAAGGGTGATGATGTATGAACACTAGAAATAAGAGGAAGAAAATCAATAGACGTGATATGAAGAGCAAGATTATCGATAGGCAGACTGCTGAAATCGAGAATCTTAAAGGCACAATCTCCAACCTTGAGATTGACTGTGAGCAGAAAGATGCCTTGATTCACTCTATTGACTCTCTTAGAAATGAGATGCTTGAGGTTATCGATGAGCTTAAGTCTAAGGGCAATGAATACGACAAGCTCATGGATGATCTCATTCAAATGAGGAATGTAATGAACCATGATGTCTTCAATGGTAGATGGAAGATTATCAAATGGTTGTTGAAATAGATTTATGATCGGAGGTGGCGCGTGTGAAATGTTATGACTTTGAATACGATAACGTTAGGCTTAGCGATCTTGGGTTTATAATATGCCAATTTGATTCAAGCGATGTTGAGACTGTATCGAATGGCTCTGAGATTAAGTTTGAAACTGTGTCTACTTTGAATGGAATCAAGCACGAGCTTACAAGTGCTATATATGAAGATTGCTTGACTGCTACTTTTCAGATATGCAAGCACCCCTGCGATTATGATGAGACTGAGGTTTCAGTTGAGGATATGAGAAAAATCATGCGCTGGCTTAATCGCAAGGAATACCATAAGTTCAAGCTTCTTGACGATGAGTACAGCGGCATATACTTAGAGGCAAGTTTCAATGTGAGCAAGGTTGAGATTGATGGTAGGATTCGTGGCTTTGAGCTTGAGATGTTTACCAATAGACCGTTTGCACTCCAAGAACCAGTTTTGATTGCGCTAGATATTGTGGAAGCAAATGAAGCAAAGACAATATACAGTGCTTCTGATGAAGAGGGATATATTTATCCAAATATGGAAATTACAATCAGTGCAAACGGCGTATTGGAGATATACAACGCATCCGAAGACAGAACTATGCGCGTCAATAACTGTAAAAAAGGTGAAGTCATCACTGTCGAATATCCTATGATAAGCTCATCTCTTCCCTCTCATAAGATACAGAACGATTTCAATTGGCAATTCTTCAGGATTTCAAGTACGTTCAAGGACAAAGAGAACAATGTGACGGTATCCCTCCCCTGCTCTATCAAGATGGAGTATTCTCCAATTGCCAAGATAGGCATTTAGGGTGTGATGTGCTATGCCAATGAAGATAAATTTTGACAAAGCCCACAACCCTGAAACACCCACTTTTATATTGGCTAAGAAAAGTGGAGATAAAATCGGATTGGTAAATGCCAAGGCAATTGAGATAACCGATGCTTTGAATGATGCATCGGAGTTTACGTTTACCGTTTACAAATATGAGAACGGTAAAAAAGATAGCATATGGGATTATATAACCAACTTTAAATTAGTGTATTGCATTGAGTGGGATATGTGGTTCGAGATAAGGGTTGAGATTGATGAGTCTGCCGAGGTTAAGAAGACTGTTTACGGCACTTCGCTCGGTCAAGCAGAGCTTTCTCAGATAATGCTATACAATATCGAGATAAACACTGAAGATGATATCGCTCGTGACGATTACAAAACTCCGACAGTTCTATATAACCCAGACGATCCTAGCTTTTCTTTATTGCACAGGATTCTTGAGAAAGCTCCTCATTATTCTATAGGTCATGTTGACAGCACCATAGACAGAATACAGAGGATGTTTTCTTTCGATGACACGTCTATTTACGATGCGTTGCAGGATATCGCAGAAGAAATAAACTGTCTGTTTGTGATAAATGCAAAATCAAGTGATACGGAGAATGTCTATCTTGATTCGTCTGAGGAAGACCGACTGCTTGACTCGAAGACTAGAGAACTTCTTGTCGAGAGAGATCATCTTGGAGATATCAGAAGAATCATCTCTGTTTACGACCTTGAATCAAATTGCAATGATTGCGGCAACAGGGGTGAGTTCACTGGTGTATGCCCTAAATGTGGAAGCACAGACATTAACGAAGGTTATGGTGAGGACACCACCATCTTCATAACTGCCGATGAGCTTGCAGAGGATATCCAGTTAACAACCGATACTGATGAGGTTAAGAATTGTTTTAAGCTAGAAGCTGGCGATGACCTTATGACTGCATCGGTTCGAAACTGCAATCCAAATGGCTCTGATTACATATGGAATATTACCGATGCTGTTAAAGCAGATATGTCTAGCAATCTTGTTGCCAAGATAGAATCATACGATAAGCAATATGCGTACTATCAAAACGAGTATGTTTCAATAGATAGTGATAATGATATAGTTGTTAATTACAACAACCTTGTCAAAAAATATAGAAGTGCGAACGATGAGTTGCAGGAGATAGATACACCAATCAAAGGTTATCCATCTCTTATGAACGCATATTACAATACTATTGACATGGAACTGTATCTAAGAAGCTCATTGATGCCGACAGTCAAGATTGATAAGACAGACGCAGAATCGGAAGTAAGGAAGCTTACCGAAAAGAACCTCTCCCCTGTTTCTGCCGAGTCTATCAAGAATATTTCTAACGCGACCGCAGATAGCATTGTTTTGTCTATGGCAAAGGTCGTAGTAGACTCGTCTCGATTTAGGATAAAGGTTCACTCATCTACTCTTAACAAAGAAGTAGATCATTGTGTTTGGGTTGGTAGTTTCGATATCACCAACTACTCAGACGAAGATGACTCTGGCACAAGCGGTGAAGTGACTATTATCATAAATGACAACTATGAGTCATTCGTAAAGCAGAAGATAGACAAAGCGTTGGCAAAAGGCAATAGCGATGATATGAGCATTACTGGTTTGTTCAAGAAAGAGCTTACTGATTTTAAGACAGAGCTGAAGAAGTATTCTTTGAATAGGCTCACCTCTTTCTTCGATGCTTGCCAAACATGCATCGATATCCTTATTGAGCAAGGTATCGCAGATAAGGAAACCTGGTCTGGTGGCGATCCGAATCTATATGATGATTTGTATGTTCCCTATCTTGATAAACTATCTGCCGTTACGGATGAAATCGCAGTAAGAGAAGCTGAAATAAATACCGTTGTAGGCATATACGACAATGACGGTACACTGCTAACGCATGGTCTTCAAAGCTACATAAAGAAAGATGTAGCTGATATACAGAATGCCCTTGATTTTCAAGACTATCTTGGCAATAGGCTCTGGATGGAATTCTGCTCGTTTAGAAGAGAAGACAAGTATTCTAACGACAACTACATCTCCGATGGTTTGGACAATGCTCAGTTGTTCAAGAAAGCATTGGAGTTTATAAACGTAGCAAATGAGGAAATTCATAAGGCTTCTGAGTTTCAGCATGGCATATCTGCCAATCTTAACAATCTTCTTGCAATAAAGAAGTTCGAACCCATTGTTGGAGACTTCAAGGTTGGCAATTGGCTAAGGATACAAATAGATGACGAGATTTACAAGCTTCGCCTTATAGAATACTCGATAGACTATGATGATATAAGCAGTATGTCAGTTGAGTTCTCTGATACCACAAGAGTGAAAGATTCTGTGACTGATATCAAGAGCGTCTTAGACCAGGCATCGTCTATGGCTACGTCATATAGCTATGTTAAGAGACAAGCGAAACAAGGCAACACCAGCAGGAATCAAATAAACGACTGGTTTGAAAACGGTCTTTCAATGTCTGATATCAAGCTTGTAAGCGGTACAGACAATCAAAGCGTATCGTGGGATAAACACGGCATTCTATGTAGGGAATATATCTACGACAATGAGACATATGGTGATGAGCAGCTGAAAATCATCAACAATGGTCTTTATACAACAAATGACAATTGGCAAACGTCAAGAGCTGCGATAGGCAAGTTCTCTTACTATAACCCAAAGACAAAGAATGTTGAACAGGGATATGGCGTTATCGCCGATACGCTCATAGGCGCATTGATGCTCACAAAGGAACTTGGCATCTACAGTGAGAACGGTGATGTTGCCATTAATGGTGACGGTATAGCGATTACTGCAAGCTCTGGTGATAGAAATCCATTCGTCATCAAAGATCCGCAGGGCAATGAATTGGTGTATGTCAATTCTGATGGCAACCTAGTCCTTTCAAAAGGTAGGGTTGTCTTTGGTTCTGCCTCAGATGATGGTGATACTAGCATTGAGGAAATTTCGCTAGAGGTTAAGTCTGCTGTATCTACAGCAAACGATGCTCTTAAGACAGCGAATGGCATTGATGCGAAAGCAACTTCTGCCGTAAACACCGCAAAAGCCGCTGAGAGTAAGATTAGCACAATAAACATTGCGGCTACAGCTACGTTGGCTAGCGGGAAAACCCAAACTTTGACATCTACAAGCACAGCACTCCCTTTGACATCTATCGTGAAGCGAGGGAATTATTCTGCTTATTCTAATGGCATAAAGGTGCCTTATGCTGGTTTGTACGAGGTTTCAGGCTATGTTAACGCAACTGGTCTTTCGTCTGGAAAAGACTTAGGCATAAGAATATTAAATGGCTCCGATGTTGTTAGAGAAGCTGTATCTACATCCGCTGGCAGTAATATAACGGTTTCGATTCCGTCATCTGTTGTCGAGCTTTCAGCAGACCAAGTTCTATATTTGGCTGCATACACTACAGGAAGTGGAACAGTAAGCGGATCCTCGAATGCCGCCCTAAACGTAAAATTCTTGGGAGACTCCTAATATTAGAATTAAATATCGTATCAAACTCAGAGCCGTTTATATGCGGCTTTTTTATATTTCATTGAAACGGATTTAAGGAAGTGGTTGACAATGAATATCAATTGGAAACTTAGATTGCAGAATAAGACTACGCTCATCACCCTTATTACCACAGTGGTGACTTTCATTTATTCTATTCTATCGCTCTTTGGCGTAACACCTGGCATCGCACAAGACCAGGTTCTCAACCTTGCCGTGATGGTAGTGTCCATGCTCGCATCACTAGGCATTGTTGTTGACCCTACCACGAGCGGCATCAGCGACAGCTCCAATGCTATGCAATATGAGAAGCCAGCCGAGGAAGATGAGTAATGCTGGCGCTTTATCGTAAGCATCAAGGAGGTGAGTCGTGTTGCCGTTAGATGAATTGATGTTCGTAATCGGTATTATCGGTTGCGTTGTCGGCGTATGCACGTACTTCTTCAATCAACGCAAAGAGGCGAGAGGTGACGAACACACAATCACTGCTGTTGTTACCAAGTTGGACTTCATCAGCGAAGACGTAAAAGACATAAAAGCCGATCAACGGGCTTTCCAACGCGACATAAATGAAATTCGAAGCATCGCCCTCAATGCAAGAGATCGAGCAGACGAAGCGCATCGCCGATTAGATAGCATTGGCTTAGATAAGCCAACTCATACTAAGGAGGAATAGCTATGGATGAACTTAACGAAGAGCAAATCGCCGAGATTCGCGGTGAACAAGCAGGGGACAATTATCGTGACGAAGAAGACGAGGTGGTAGAAAATGCAGATTAATCAATATCATGGCTCATATAATCGCTCTCGCAGAGGTGTAGGCATCAAGTATATCAACATCCATTATACTTCCACTACTGCACCTGCTATTAACAACTGCAAGTATTTTGCTGGTGGCAACCGCAATGCATCTGCCGACTATTTTGTAGATGACAATGGCATCTGGGAATACAACGACCCCGCAAGCGGTTACTATACCTGGGCTGTCGGTGACGGTCGCGGTCGCTATGGCATCACAAACTCTAACTCTATCAACATCGAGGTAGTCAACGCTGGCGGCGCATTCTCTGATAAGGAGATTGCATATCTTTGCGAACTCGTCCCCTATCTGATGAACAAGTTCGGTGTATCTGCCGATCATGTTATGCGTCACTATGACGCTTCCCGTAAGCACTGCCCCGCATATTATGTGGATAATGGTCGTTGGAGTGAGCTTCGTCAGAAGATTACCAATGGTCAGGCTCCTGCTGTAACCACCAATAACGCATCCACAAACTCTGGTGCCAGCTCTTCTTCTGGTGGCTCTGGTATTGCGGCAGTACAGCAGTGGTGCAATGACAACTACGATTATCATCAGACCGTAGACGGCATTAACGGTAAGAACACTAAGAAGGGTCTTGTGAAGGCTCTTCAGACTGAGCTTAACCGTCAGTGCGGTGCTGGTCTTGTCGTTGATGGAATCTGGGGTTCTAAGACCCGCGCAGCTTGCATCAATGTAAGGCAAGGCGCTCGCGGCAACATTACCAAGGTGCTTCAGGGCGCTCTTATTTGCCGTGGTTACAGCACAAACGGTTTCGATGGGATCTTTGGCTCTGGCACAACCAGGGCGGTGAAATATTTCCAACGTGCTTGCGGTCTGTCCGTAGACGGTATTGCTGGCAAGAATACCTTTGCCGCTCTTCTTCGATAGTTTAGCTATCTTGCAAGTCATGGGGCGCGACATGTGACTCCGCTCCATGACTTGATAACTTTCTTCTTTGCATCATACATTCGTTTGAGATGTCTATGGTGTAACCGAATATATACTATTGTAAACACTGATGAAATGAGGTGACACCTTTATGGCTTATGTCATTTTAGTAAATAGCGACAACTCGCTTACCGCAAGTAAAAAAGAGCGTATTATGCAAAGAAGCAAGTTATTCTCGAATCTTTGGTTTCTTGCAGAACCCACTTACAAGGGATATGATATGTCTCTTTGTACTGTTGTTCTTGAGTATGTCCTTCCTGTAAGTAAGAAGTATGAGAGTGAGATTCTTGAGCTTTCAGAGGAAGGCTATGAAGAGTACCTTAAGTACACTCTCCCGTTCGATACGAATCTCACATCTGAACCTGGTAAGATTGAGTTGCAGCTTACCTTCATCTACTCTGATATGGATGAGAACGGTAAGAGTATTCAGCGTGTAAGAAAAACTTCTACATGCTTTGTTGAGATTCTGCCTATCAGTGCTTGGAGCGATGTTGTTCCAGACGGTGCCTTGAGTGCCATCGACCAACGCATCATCAAGCTCGATTCTCAATTGAAGGAGATGGCTGATATCGGAAATGCGATTATCGATACCAAGGCAGATAATATTAAATATGATAAGAAAACAAGTGCTTTGCAACTTTTGTCTGGCGCAAAGGAAATCGGTGATGCAGTTATCATTACCAACGATGGTAATGACGATCCTAATTCTGGTGAGACAGAGGTTGTTGAGTTTTAGTTATTGCTAATATTAATTAGTTTGAAAGGAGGATGAATATGGCTTTATCTTTTGAAGACTCTCTGAAGGCAAATGAACAGTCTGAAGATAATTCTGAGGATGTATCTGTAGCAAACTTAGATTACGCAGTAGATGAGCAAGCAGTTAACACTGAAGAGTATGCTGCCAAACCAGTTGTTATGTCTTTGGGCAGTGAATGGACTTTGTGCGACAATTACAAGTCCTATGATGATTACTCTGACGATGATATCTCTACTGTTGACGATGAGAAGAACATCTCTCTTAATCGTAAGCAGATTAACATCACACAGGAATCAAACTCTCAGTTCATTCCGTTTGAGATGCCACGATACTATGACGGTTTCGACTTAACCAATGCTAAGCTTCTGGTTCACTTCGTAAACCAAGACGGCTATGAGAGTTATTCAGATCCAGTGAATGTGTATAAGAGTGCGGACAAGATTCGCTTCGGCTGGCTTGTCGGCAATGATGCAACTGCTGTTGCTGGCAATCTTAGTTTTGAGATTCAAGCTACTGGCGTGAACTCAAAGGGTGAAGATTATATTTGGAAGTCTAAGATTGATTCTAACCTGAATGTCCTCAAGTCTTTGTCTGGTAATGGAGTTATCAAACCAGACAACTCATGGATGACTAGCTTTATTACTCTTGTGAACGAGAAGGTTGCAGATGCACAGGCTTCTGCACAGGAAGCTGCGACACATGCAAGCGATGCTGCCGACTCTGAAACAAAGGCAAGGCAATATGCAGATAACGCACAGAAGACAGTCGATACTGCAAAGAACGATTTATCCAATACTGTTCAGACAACCGTTGATAAAAAAGTGAAGACAGCCCTCTCCTCTTACTATACTAAAACAGAGGTTGATAATCTGATTAATGATATTGATATCTCAGACCAGCTACAGGGTATTCAAGATCAAATCAACAGCCTTGATGGTCTTGCTAAGTTCAAGGTTGAATACGATGGCAGCATCATGACATTCTACAATGGAACTACTGTAATCAAGTCTGTCACAGTTCCATCTGCTGAGTATATTGCCTCTGTTAACAATAAGATTGAGACTCTTAAGAATGAGATTCAGACAGATCTTAACGGTATCCATTCTGATATTGATGGTCTTCCTGAGACTCTTGCATCTGATTATTACACGAAGACAAATGTTGACTCTAAGTTTGCCACAAAAGAAAGCCTTGCTACCACTGACAACAAAGTGTCTGGCATGACATCTTCTATTGACGCAAATAGTCAGAATATTACCACTATCAGCAAGAAGATTGTTGAGCTGGAAGATTCAATTAACGGCATTGACAAATCTCCTCGTCTTACTTATGACGCTACCTACGGGGAAGACAACATCTATACGCTGTGGGAGATTGAGAATGAGGGCAATGGTGATTCTGAGGTAAGAACCGCTAAGAGCCAGTTTAAGATTCAAGGTGGTAGCGGTGGTGGTAGCACGAGCAGTGTGCTTAAGATCGAATATGTTACTGCCACACCGATTGTTGCTACTCTTGAAGACAAGGTGGTAATCAAGTACAATTTCTCTGGTACAGACTCTTCTGGCGATGCAGTTATGGAAGGCGCGGCAACTTGGCGAGTTGGCGGCTCTATTGTGTCAACGAATACCGCTGTTGCTGGTGAGAACTCTTTTGATGTTACTGACTATCTTACCGTTGGTACGCAGAAGGTAAACTTGAGCATTGTTGATGACGCTGGAAGTCTTGTAACTAAATCTTGGACTGTTCAAAAGGTAGATGTTCGCATTGAGTCTACTTTTAATGACAAGCTGACTTATCCAATTGGTAAGGTTTCCTTTGACTACACTCCCTATGGTGCGATTTCAAAGACCGTTCACTTTGTTTTGGACGGTAAAGAACTTGGTGCCGTTGAAACGTCTGTGTCTGGTGTTCCGCTGGGATATGAGTTGCCTTCTCAGGAACATGGTTCTCACCTTCTCGAAGTCTATATGACGGCAGAGATCAATGGCAGCACCATTGAGTCAAACCATATTATGAAGGATATCATTTGGTATAATCCTTCAAGCGATGTTCCTGTTATCGGCTGTGTTCAGCAGAAGCTCACGGCAAAACAATACGATGCGACCAACATTGTATACACCGTGTATGACCCTTCTACCGAAACACCAGAGGTGACATTGGCTGTTGATGGCAAGGTTGTATCGACTTTGACAATCGATAACAATACCCAGACTTGGCAATATAAGTCTTCTGATGTTGGTCAACACACTCTTACTATTACTTGCGGCAAGACCGCGAAGACCATTGTTGCAACTATTGAGAAACTTGATGTCGATATCGAGCCTGTTACCGCTGGTCTTGCATTTGATTTCAATCCATCTGGTAAGTCGAACAACGATGCAGATAGGCTCTGGTCTGACGGTGATGTTGCCATGACCGTATCTGATAATTTCGACTGGGTTAACGGTGGCTATCAGATTGATGAGAACGGTGATCAGTATTTCTGCGTGAAAGCTGGTACGTCTGCTGTTATATCTTACAATCTATTTGCAGATGACGCTAGGAGAAACGGTAAAGAGTTTAAGCTTGTGTTCAAGACAACGAATGTTGCAAAGAGCGATGCTACATTCCTTACTTGTCAGTCTGGTGACACATCTGTAATTGGTCTTCAGATGAATGTGCATGAGGCTTATATTAAATCAAATGCAAAATCTCTGTATATCCCATATAGCGAAGAAGATGTTATTGAATGGGAGTTCAATATCAATAAGGATACGGACATTCCCATCGTTATGTCTTATGAAGATGGCACTCCTTGCCGTCCTATGAGCTATACAAATGACTACTCTTTCACACAGGAGAACCCTGTTCCTATTACGATTGGTTCTGCTGATTGTGATGTTATGGTTTATCGTATGAAGGCTTATAATACAAGCCTTACAAGTTCCGCTATTTTGTCTAACTTTATCGCAGATGCTCGTACTGCTACAGAGATGATTGACCGTTATAATAGAAATCAGATTTATAACGAGAACAACATTCTTACTCCTGAGTCTGTTGCAGAAGCTTGTCCTGATATGAGAGTTATCAAGATTGAGGCACCTCACTTTACAAACAACAAGAAAGATTTTGTTGGTAATACTTCTTTTGAATGCATATATAAGAATGGTGATGCTGTTCTTGATAATTGGAAATTTGAGAACTGCTTCCATTCTGGGCAGGGGACAACCTCTAATGAATATGGAGCTGCTGGTCGCAATATTGACCTTATTGCTGGTTTTGATGGTAAGCATCAGGTGACTAGCAAGGTAGAGCTAGACCCTAATTATATTACCAAGCTTACTCTTGGCGATGGTAGTACAGTAACCGATGGCTCGGGCAAAATCGCTCTTACTAGAACCTCGGTGCCTAATAGCTGGTTTAACGTCAAGGTCAATATCGCCTCTTCCGAGATGGTAAACAACGCATATCTTCAAAAGAGATACAATGATTATCTTCCATATTCTACTCCTGCAACTCGTAGGGATTCTAGAATTAAGAACGATATGGAGTTCGTAAATTGCGTTGTCTTCATCAAGGAAAGCGACCCAGATGTAACGACTCACAGGGAGTTCCAAGATACAGAGTGGCATAAAATAGCGTAATTGTGCCACTATAAAATCAACTCTAATATACGGCGAAAACCCGATAGGACGGGCAACGCCTTGGAAGAAATTATAAAAAATATACTTGACAGCAATATTATTGCACGTATAATCATATGGTAATTATTGGAATATCGTATGATTGGATATTATATGAATGAGATTTGGAAAAGCATTGATGATAGATATTCTATCAGTAATTTTGGTAGAGTAAAAAGTAATTATGCGAATAAAGAAAGAATTCTTAAGCCATATAAGAACCAGCGCGGTTATTTGATGGTTAGCATAAGACATGCTGGTATTCAAAAAACTATGCAAGTTCATAGGCTTGTTGCTAATGCTTTTATACCCAACCCAGATAATTTGCCAGAAGTAAATCACAAAGACGAAGACAAAACAAACAATTGTGTCGATAATCTTGAGTGGTGTACTACTGAGTATAATTGCAATTATGGAACAAGAAATGTTCGTAAGGGAATAAACTGTAGAAAACAAATATGTTCTGTAGACGAGAACGGTAATGTTGTGCATTACTCGTCCCGAATAGAAGCATCTAATGCGACTGGTATAAATGGCACGAGTATCAGTAAGGCTTTGAGCGACAATGCTTCCAAAAATAAAACCGCTGGTGGCAGAATGTGGTTTTATGAAGAATAAATGTTAAGTATATATAATTTCACCAACAACGACTAAACGAGTTGAACGTTATTTGTATTATAAATAACGTATGTAATAGTCTGATCTCGCGCTATAATCCTATAATATGAAACGCGAGAGGAATGGTCGAGTGTAAAGACACTCTTAGAAGAACCATTCCCGCCTATATTTATATAGGTATAAATAGTTAATAGCCCATAACTATTAGTAACATAATGTTTTACGCATTGGGCAACATCGGTGACTCTAAGAAGACTGACGTTACTAGAGCATACGACCCAGATGACATGAATGAGTTTACCATCGAGATTAGCGACAACACGCTGCCCAACTCTATCTTCCAAACTGGTGTTGCTAAATCTGATGGCTCTATGAAGTACCCTATCACAAAGGCTGAATGGGTTGCTGGGAATGAAGCCTATGATGCGCTCTATGATAACTGGGATGGCTCGTTTGAGTTCCGCTATGACTGCTGCGGAGACACCAAAGACGGCTCATCTATCTCTACTGATGAGACAAAAGAGCAAATCAGAACGAGCAATAGGCAGATTTGGAGAGACTTCTACGAGTTCGTAATTACTTCAAGCGATGAGGACTTTAAGAATAAACTCGGCAATTGGTTTATTGTTGATTCTGCTACGTACTTCTATCTGTTCACGCTTAGATATACGATGATCGACAACAGAAGCAAGAATACTTTTTGGCATTGGGCTAAGCATTACATCACTACCGCTGAAGCGGCAACGCTTGGAGACAAGGCTGCTTATTATACGGTTGATGACGAGGCTGCTGGCATCAATAGCGGATATCGTTTTGATTTTTGGGACTATGATAACGACAGTTCAATCGGTATTAACAACAGCGGCGAACTTACCATGACTTATGGCAAGGAAGATACAGACTATCGCGTTGACGGCGATCCTTCTTCGGGCTACGTTTTTAATGCAGCCGAATCTGTCTTCTTCTGTCGTGTTCGTGACCTCATGGGTTCTGAGTTGCAGAAGATGTACGTAAGTTGCGAAAGCAAGAATTGTTGGAGTGCAACCTCTCTTATCAATCAGTTCGATGAGAAACAGAATGAATGGTGCGAGGAACTTTGGCGCGTTGACTACGTGCGCAAGTATGAACGCCCTTATAAAGATGGCAATACTCGATTCCTTGAGCAGATGATGAACGGCAAGAAGAAGTATCAGCGTAGGCAGTTTGAACGCGATCAAGAGATGTATATGGCAACTAAGTTCATCGGCAACACTGCTACATCAGATCAGATTATGTTCAGATGCAACACGCCAAAGAATGCTGTTGTTGCACCAAACTATACTCTTCATCTTACTCCGTTCTCTGACATGTATTTGTCTGTCATGTTTGGCAACTCCTCTCCTACTCAGGTAAGGGCAAAGGCTGGAAAGCAATATGATATTCCATGCCCATATGATACTATGGATGATACCGCAGTGCTTATCTATGGTGCGTCTAGGATTCAGTCTGTTGGGGATGTGTCTGCTTGCTATATACATGACAATGACTTCTCTAAGGCAGAGAAGCTTAAAGAGCTGATTATCGGCAACACGACCGAAGGATATTCAAATACATTCTTGACCAATCTTGTTATTGGTAACAATAAACTTCTTGAGAAACTGGATGTTCGCAATACTCCAAACTTGGTAAGCAGTTTGGACTTGTCTAAGTGTGCAAACCTTGAAGAGCTTTATGCATCTGGTTCTGGTTTGAAGGGCATATTGTTCGCCAGTGGTGGCAGCATCAAGCTTGCGCAGCTTCCTGGTACATTGACATCTATCAACATGAAGAACTTGATGTATCTCACGAACTTATCTATTGCTGGATACGATGCTGTCACAACTGTAATCATTGAGAATTGCGATATTGTTGATACTAAGGATATTGTCGAGAAATCTCCTAACATCAATAGAGCAAGGATTATCGGCGTTGATTGGAATCTTGACGATACGAAGCTTCTTGATCGTATCTACAAGATGGCTGGTATTGATAAGAATGGATATAATGTTGAGCAGTCTGTGTTGACGGGTACTGTTCATGTTCCTGTTGTCAAGCAGCAACAGCTATATGATTATCGTGAAGCATGGTCTGACCTTGAGATTGTATTCAACACAATGGTTGAGCAATATGCCGTAACCTTTGTGAACGACAATGGTGATGTGCTTGATGTTCAGTATGTTGACAAGGGCGGCAATGCTGTTGATCCCACCACAAGGAAAGACAACCCTATTGCAATCCCAACCAAGGAAAGCACTGTAAGCACCGACTTCACGTTTGCTGGTTGGGAAGGTTCTCTCAGCAACATATTCAGTGAGAGAACTATCAAGGCTACATACACTGAGTCTACAAGACGATACACTATCAAATATGTGTCTAACGGCATTACTCTCCAAGAGTCTACTGGTCTTTATGGAGAGAACGTTTTATATAAGGGAGAGATTCCTACATATACACTTGAGGAAGGCGCATACAAATACTATCTATTCAACAGATGGGATAAGAGCGGTTATATCGATGGAGATAAAACTGTGAACGCCGTATTCGATTCATTTGAATACTACTCTGGCGCATTCGAAGGAAAAAATCTTAGCGATATGACTCCCGCCGAGATTTACGCCATCACTAAGATGGGAATTGCTTATTCTGGTGCTGATATTCAAGATGGTGATACCTACTCGTTCGATATCGGATACGATGTTGATTATGATGATATCGAGTCTAAGGTTCTTATCTCAAAGAAGACCAGGTTTGATGGATCTAACCATGTTGATACTGGTGTAAAATTGTTCGATGAGGATAGAGACTTTGTTCTTGCCATTGACTATAAGGTAAGCTCTGAAAGCGCTAATAATGCTGTATTGGCTCAGTGTTTGCAATCAAACGGATCAAACGGCTTCAAGCTTTGGTACAGCAATGGAGATGTTAAGACAACTTGGGGAACAAGTTCTGCTGTTTCTGCATCAAAGGATTCTCGTGAGATGCTTGTAATCAGGCATAAGAAAGGCGAGAATAACCTTACCATTTACAACTCTAAGCTTGATTCTGCTGAGCCAGAGGCGGTTGTTCTTCAGCGTTCTAAGCCTACCATTGCAAACAGCACTCTTGTGTTCGGTTGCGCTAAGGCGGATGATGGTGCGTTTGAGAACAATGCCGTTGGCGAGGTAAATTGGTCGAAAGTTTGGTACATGGATCTCGGAGATGACACTTGCAAGAAGCTTGCTGGTTGGACTCACGAGAATGTGAGCTTGGAAGTGTGCGGTTTCAAACGCTACTATCTGAGTGACAATCCTTCCCAGCGATGCACGTTCAGTTTGCTTGCAACTCATCTGCTTGACAACGGCAGGGCTTACAACACAACCAACACATCTGTTGGCGGTTGGGCAAGCTCTAAACTCAATGAGTTCCTAAACAACAGACTGTACGAAGCCATGCCTACGCAGATCAAGTCGCTCCTTAAGAAAGTGACTGTTGCATCTTCTATTGGCAATCTGTCAACTGAGATTAGCACGTCTGATTGTTATATCACAATCCCAGCAGCAATCGAAGTAAGTAATGAAAGTACGATAAATACAGAGCCTTATACAAATGAAGGCTCTACCATTTCTTATATGATTTCTGATGAGAAGAGAAAACGTGCATATGTTGGAGGAGATTACGCTTCTTATTGGTTGCGTTCTCCTAATGCCTCCTATGCAAATTATATCTATCAGGTTGAGGCAACTGGCACTTTGTATGGATTTGCAAATGCATACAACAAGGCTGGCGTATTGATAGAGATTTCTTTCTAACTGGATTAATTGAGGGTGTCGTAGATGTATACGGCACCCTCCTTTCTATTTTTTGGAGGTGATTGCATGTACTACAAGGTTATCAAAGATGACAAAGTAATTGATGTTCTGGATGAGATAGTTTATCTGAATTATCAAGAGAAGCATAATCGTATGCAGTTCTGCGATGAATCTGTGGCACAGGCTATTTTCTCTTCTGACAGAAAGTATATCTGGCATGAGGAATCTTTATACAATATCCCAGTGCCAGGATACGATACTGTGAGAATAGAGCAAATAAATAAGTATGAGTACAATCAACTTAAAGTTCTTAATATGAAGACCCCAGAAGAGATAATCGATCAGTACACTGCCATGTTGCTTGAAGAGGGGTTGATTTAAATGAACCAATTCGTAGAGTCTTTAAAGCGTTTGTACGACAATCATATTATTAAAGATGATAAGGTAATCAAGCTTTTTGAAAGTGGTAAGATTACCGATGCTGAAAAGGCGTATATACTTGGAAAATAGATATATGCCTCCTTTTAAATTACGAAATGAATCAACATAGATTCTTTCATAACATGCAAAATTCTATTAACTAAAGGAGGTATAGCTTATGGCAAAACTCTCAAAAGCTGCTTTCGGCAGCAAGGCTAATATTGAGACAGCCAAGACCAATGGGGTTATCGATCAGTTTGATATTCTTTATCTTGATGATGGCGAATTTGGTTGGCTCGATAAAAGCGGCAACACAGTTCTTCATACTCCTCGAATCCAGGAGGACATTAATGTTTCATGCGTAAACAGTGTTGATGAAACAGATGGTAATAAGATTGCTGCTGGAAAAACACTAGATGAAGCCGTAAAGATTATTGCACAGTCTATTCTGCCAAAGGTCAAGGAAGAGACGCTGCAATCCGCAAAGGATTACGCCGACCAAATTTCTGGCGGCGTTGTTGAAGTGGTTGAGTTTTAGTCCCTGATTTGGAGGTAATGAATATGGCAGAAACGGCGAACAAAGCCTCAATGTCAATCGTTGTTACTACCTCCGAAAAACTCTCAAGTTTGTTGATTAAGAATGGTCAGCTTGTTTTTATCAAAGACAAGGGCAGAATTGCTTTTGACTTCAATGACAAGCGTACATTCTACAATCAGATTACGGAGTTGGAAACAGATTACGAGAGGGCATCGCTTTCCTCTCCGTCCGATGGATATTATTTTGTGATTGACACTGCCGTATTATGGCATTATCAAAATGGTTGGATTCAGATTACTAGCCAACCAGAAGACATAGTATTCATCGGGGCTGAATTACCCGAATTGGGGCTTGGAAAAGCTAACGAAAAAACGCTGTATGTCGATAAGACAAAAAAGGAAATATCTGTTTACGATAGTGCTGTTAACAAGTATGTAGTTGTGGCAGATAAATCAGATACTTCTTCTGGCGGTTCTATTGGAACCGTCACTGACGATGATATCAATTCTCTCTTCTAGGAGGTATTTTTATGGCTGAAAAGAAATATGTGGATCTCACTGGCTTGACCACTTATGACGGTAAGATCAAGGCGCTAATTGATGATAAGGACGCTACTGCGCTTCAGGCGGCAAAAGACTATGCTGATGGTCTTGCTGGCAACTACGACAAAGCTGGAACCGCTGCCACCAAAGTACAGGAACTCGCCGATGGTCAGGTGAAGGCTAACAAGGAAGCTATCGCGAAACTCAATGGCGATGCCACAACCGATGGTTCTGTTGCGAAGGCTGTTGCTGATGCTAAGACCGCTCTCGAAGGCAAAATCACCGCTGTTGAGGGCAAGGCTGATGCGGCGCAGGGCGATGTTGACAATCTTAAAACCTATGTCGGCACTATCCCAGAAGGTGCTACTTCAAAGAACGTAGTCGCATATGTTGACGAGAAGACTTCTGGCATTGCTTCTGATGCTGAACTTAGTGCGCTGAAGACCCGTATGACCACCGCTGAAGGCTCTATTAAGACCAACGCTGATGATATCGATGCACTTGAAGGTCGCGCTGACGCTGTAGAGGCAAAGGCAACTGCAAATGCCGCTGCCATCACTACACTTAATGGCGAGGGTGCTGGCTCTGTCAAGAAGCAGATTGACGATGCTTTCAACGACTTCGCAACCAAGGTATCCGATGACAATGTTGTGAACACCTATAAGGAACTGGTCGATTATTGTGCAACTCATAGCGCCGAAGCTGCTGAGATGGCTGGCGATATCGCCAAGAATGCTACCGCTATCTCTACCCTTGAGAAGTTCGTAGGCAAGCTTCCTGAAGGCACTTCTGCTGCTGATGTAATCGGCTATATCAATGAGAAGGTAACTGCTGAGCAGTCTCGTGCAGAGAAGGCTGAGGGCGCACTTGATACTCGCGTAAAGGCTATTGAGGCTAAGTTTGGCGAGGGTGAAGGCTCTGTTGCCGATCAGATTGCTGCTGCGGTCAAGGTCGAAACCGATGCTCGTACTGCTGCCGATACCGCTCTTGATACCAAAATTACCGCAGCTAAGAAGGCTGGTGACGATGCTCAAGCGGACGTAGACGCACTTGAAGAGGTTGTGGCAACCAAGGCTGCTGCTTCCGATGTTACCGCACTCGGTACTCGTGTTACTACCACTGAAGGCAAGGTTACGACTCTCGAAGGCAAGGCTCATACCCATGCTAATGCCGAGGTGCTTAACGGTATTGATGCTGGTAAGGTTGCAGATTGGGATGCTGCGTCTACCGCTTCTCATTCTCATACAAATAAAACTGTACTTGACGGCATTACCTCTGCGAAGGTTTCTGGCTGGGATTCTGCGGAAACAAATGCAAAGGCATATGCTGATGGACTTGTTGCGGATTTCGTAGCCGTTACTACGGATGAAGTAAATGCTCTCTTCGCGTAAGTTTAAACGATATTAGTGACGGTGGGGGAGGGATTAACTCCCCTACCCCACCCCTCTAC